>Ga0184615_10000037_pt1 | contig 84543 bp, 138 predicted proteins | sample PLM4_65_coex_FD_133134 | JGI IMG/M metagenome (GOLD analysis project Ga0184615, IMG submission 133134) | Groundwater sediment microbial communities from an aquifer in East River, Colorado, USA - PLM4_65_coex | ecosystem: Environmental > Terrestrial > Soil > Riparian zone | place: USA: East...
TCTAGCGAAAAATCCGCGCCGGTTTCTAAATGCGTCGCATCGTGCCACGCGCGAAACGCGACGTTGACGCTTGCGCGTCCGTATATCGTCGTTTCGCTGTTAGCGTCCGTTACGATCATTCGCCCCGTTCTGGCGACGTGCGCGCGCAAGCCTTCAATCGTTTCCGGCGCATCGCGGGAAACGTCAAAGCCTTGCGGGAACATTGCGCGCGTGATTTCCAGAATGACGCGATTTAGTTCTGTGTCTAGCGCTTGCACGTTCAAAGCCCCGCGCCTATGTCATGCGGCGCGACGCTCGCGGCGAAAGCGGCGATTGCGGCTTGCTCTAGCGTTGTGACTTTGCCGCATGTCGCGCCTAGATACTTTGTGCAATGGCGCGACGTGGTATTGCTGAAACGCTCGCGCGTGCGAAAGTAGCCTAAGCCGGGAATAAATCCCGCGACTGGCGTTTGGTAGCTGTAGGCGATTTCCGAACCATCGGCGAAAGCGCAAACGGTTAGATTGTTTGACAGTGTACGAATATCCATAGCGGCTTGTCCTTTCGGGTTAGCAGGTTATGCAAAGCGAGGCTTGCGACGCGGGGCGCGAAGGAATGAGCTTAGGGCGCATCGCGGCGCTAGTCACATGGGAACGCGGGTAAAAGCTTGCCGGGACTAAATTTATTTTTCCGCCCCATAGTGTCGCGCGAACTATCGCGAGCAATTCGACGGGGCGCGGCGTGTTCTGAGATTGCATAGCGGCGTTTCCTTCCGTGTACGGACTAGCGCGAAAGCGCGTTAGAGACTTGCGCGAGCGTTGCCGCTACCGCGTGCAATTCCGGCAAGATGAAATAGGCAAACACAGTTCCGGCAATCGCCAGAAGCGCAAGGCGCGCGACAAGGTGACAAATGAAAGGCGACAATTCGCGGGGCTGTTTCCATTGCTTCTCAGTGTAGCGCGGGGCTTTCATGTAGCGGTTAGTCATGGGCTTGTTTCCTTCTGTGAACGTGCAAAATTCTAGGCGCCTATAAAGAGCGTCGCAAGCGGAAACCGGAAAGCGGTAAACAAAAGGCTAACAGCTTGCCGCGCTTTTTGTTCCCGGCTTGCGCCCTGGTAGCAAGGGGCGCGAGCGTCGCCCGCGCGCTTGGTATTCGCGGCGCGAACATTGCACCTAGCAAGTTCTGTGCCAATGTCGTTAGGCTTAGCATGGTGAACGCGCGTTAATTGCATTGTGGTTAACCACGAGTTAATTTCTCGCGGCGCGCGCAAGGCTTCGTTAGGGTTAATGCCTGTTAGTCTTTACACGGATTAACTTCGATGTGGTGTCCGCGCATTAACCATGAAGAGGTTAACGTCCCGCTCTGGCACATCGAATGGTTGCCCGGCGTTTACCATGAACTGGTTAATTCCCGATTTGAACCACGTCATGGTGAAGATCGGTTCACCCTGACGTGGTTAACGACTCGATTTGGTACACAAGTTGACGAGAATTAACCATGAAGGTGTTTCGTTTCGGCACAAAGTTGTGCCAGAATGGGACGGGGCCGAACCGGGTTTGGTTAACACGGGGGGTGGGTGCTACCACCACTTCCGAAGCCCACCAACTTTCTGACTAGGAGATATGGCCCTAGCTGTCAAATTTGGTTTTCGCCCGGCGCGTCCCCAGAGATTGCTTGACACCGAAGGCCATTCGCGCTAGAGTTCGCGGAAGATGACCGCAGATTCCATTCGTAACCCCGAGAAGAAACTCGCTTATCGCCAGCGCAAGAATCGGCGCAGGGACGAAGCGCGCTATCGCGATCCCGAGAAGCGCCGTGCATGGCAGTCGCGACACAATCTCGCGCGCAAGCGCGCCTCCGTGGCCTTCGTCTGGGAATGGAAACGCACGCACCCGTGCGTGGACTGTGGCGAGGCCGATCCCGTGGTCCTCGACTTCGACCATCGTGACCGTAAAACCAAATTCAAGACCCTGAACATCATGTCGCATCGTGGTGCCAGCATCGAGACGATCAAAACCGAGATCGCGAAGTGCGACATCCGCTGTGCGAACTGTCATCGGCGTAAAACCTTCATTGAAAACCTGCTGTAGCCGGTAGACCCCGGCATCCGAAAATGCTTTCGCGCCTTCAACGAATGTTGAAAATTGGTTTTTCGGTGAAAACGGATTCCGAAATTTCGGATCGAGCCCTCAACTCGCCAGGGACGACGAGTTCGCACCCAATAGCGCGCCCGATCATACCCGAATGACGACTTTTCGGCTCGTAAGGCCCGTGTCCGGCGTCTTTTCCCCGCTTAAGGCATCGAAATTCACGGACGGCGGCCATCCTCACGAAAATTCGCGCGCTGTCATCGACTTTCACGGCGCCCGGTGCTTTCAAGAGCACCTTAAGGGCGATAATGTGCCTTTAAGAGCACGCGGATGTTGCCTGAGACCATCACAAAGCCGGTTGCCGATGGCTATACGCAACATTGCGGGGCTACGCGCAACATCCCCCGGCCAATGTTGCGCGTATCGACCGATTTCGCTTGACTCGGGACCGAAAATCTGCGAACATCGGATCATGGGCGAGATCACCGTGGTTCTTGGCGGTTGGCGGCTCCGAGAATCCATGCGGGGCCGTCGCCATGTGACTCCTCGACGCGATCTCCGGGTACACGATGCCGAGAACTGTTGGTGCCAGCCTGAAGATGATGGATACCTGATCGTTCACAACAGTGCGGACGGTCGGGAGGACTACGAAAGCGGAAAGAGGAAGCGACACTGATGGCAAAAGTATTCAACGGCGACGCCGCCGAGCGCGCCCTCATCGACAAGAGCGGAATCACGTCGGCCCAACTCCACGATAAGGTCGTCGCGCTCGGCGAGGCCGCGCAGGAGATCGCCGACAACGATGTCAGTGTCATGCTGAACCTGTACACGCACGGGCTTTGCTCGATCATCACCACGCTCGAACAGACCGGCGAGGTCAACATCCTCAACACGGTGCTGTCCACTCTCAAGTCAGGGGTCGGCAATATCCGCGATCACAACAAGAAGGCGTCGAACTGATGTCTACGGCCAATCGCTTCGCGGCGACCAACACCGAAATGCGCGAGGCCGTGGTCGCTGGTGTCCGCTCGGGCAAGGTCGAAGTCTTCTGGAGTTACGGCGCCCGCATGTTCGTGATGGACTGTTTCATGCCCGGCGGCACCGAGGGCTGCATGGACGCCGATGTCCTTGAGCCATATCTGTGGGCCAAATACTTTCGGCTGCACGGCGATGACGACTGTGGTTTCGAGTTCGGGGCCACAGCATAAATCTTGGAGGAGACGAACATGCGTAAACTCATGGGACTGATTTTCACGGCGCTGATGCTGACGACGGCAACATCTGCATTCTCGCGCGACGGCTACGAGGGGCGGCCTTCGGTCTGCGCCCAGTCATCCCCCGCGAGTGTCGAGCGCTGCCAACAGTGGATCAGCACGGTGCTGCGCCCCGACACGCGGACCTCATGCTGCGGTGACGGCGACTCTTTCATCGCCGATGACTTTGAACTCGGCCCGCATGGCGAACTCTATGCGATCATCAGCGTCGATTACCCGGACGTGACCGCGCCCGAGTCGGATGATGGGACTCCGAGCGTCACGGTCAGGATCACTCGGGGCACAAAGATTCTGGTGCCCGCCGACAAGCAGAATCACGCCCCGGAAGATGCCAACAGGTCCGGCCACGGCGTCATCTTCCTGCTGCCTGGGACCAAATCGGTGCTGTGCTACTTCGCGCCGCCGCTGATTTGATGGAGGCTCCATGAGCGGTCGTATCTGGGTTTTGTCGTGAGAAAGAACGCCTCGAAATTCAGAGTGATGAGTAGGTCGGGAAAAATCTACTACGATTATGATCGTGAGACCCGCAAGCGCTGCAAATTTGTGATGCTGAAGAAAACAAGTGCCTCGGGTAAAGTCTACTACACGTATCCTAGGACTAAGAAATTTCGGAAACAGGTACTGGCCCGTTCAAAACGCTGGAAAGAAAGAAATGCAGAGCACGTAAAGACCGTGAATCGAGAGCGACATTTGACGAGGCTCGAAAAATTGGCTGGTAGGCCCCGACCAGCCGCGTGTGAATGCTGCGGCGGTCCCCCAAACAGTAAGAGGTCAAAAAGATTGGAATACGACCACGATCATGTAACGGGCAAATTTCGTGGATGGCTGTGCGGTAACTGCAATAGAGCTTTGGGCCAAGCAAAAGAAAGTATCAGTCATCTGGAAAAGCTCATTGTGTATTTGAGGAGACATCAGTCATGAGTCGTATATGGGTAAATGCGGATTGCCACTTCGGGCACCCGAACATTCTCAACTTCAAGCGAGATGACGGTAGCCTCATTCGTGGCGCTGTCTTCCAGAACTCGCACGAGCACAACGCTGTGGTCCGCCCCGAGGATCATGTCTACTTCCTTGGCGATGTCGCCATCAACCGCCGGTTCCTGCCTCTCGTCACTCGGATGATGGGACACAAGCGGCTGGTGCGCGGCAACCACGACATCGCCAAGACCAAAGAGTATCTCGACAACGGCTTCGACGAAATCTATGGCGTCCGCGTGTTTCGGGCGCAGGACCAACAGGGCAAGACCGGGTTCTTCCTCACTCACATTCCGATTCACCCTCGGAGCCTGCCCGCGTGGGCGCGAAATGTCCACGGCCATCTGCACGCGAACATCGTCAAAGCCGGGCGCCGAGCCCGCTATGGCCGAGGGGCCGCAGTCAAGATCGCAATCTCGTTGCCGGAGGATGTGTGATGTTCGATCCGCATAGTTGGATTACCGCTCTTGGAATCTCCGTCGCCGTGCTCGCGATCATCTTCGGGATCGCGGCCTGGGCCGTGAGCCGCACGAATCCGCTGGACAAGCTCTGATGAAAGAGATCGTCTTCGTAAGCCAGTCGCCAACCTCCGATCTCACTGTGAAGTGGAACAAGGACGGCACTGTGATGTTGACGTTGGCGTCGTCGCTTTCGACTGGGGCGACCGCCGAGAATCCGAAGCCCGTCGCCGCCGTCGAACTTGATTGGCCGACCTTGGCGGCGCTGAGACATTCCATCAATGTCGCCGAGGAGGCGGCTCTGGCAGAGGAACGTGAACGGGACGAGCTTCATAAGCTCGCCGGTCACATCGAAGGACAATTGGGGAGCATGGCATGAGCGAAGATGTTGCCGCCGAAGTCGCCGAGAAGAAGTACCACGTCATTGAACTGAATCTTCCGGCGGGACCGGGTGACGAAGTTCCGATCCCCGGCAAACCTCCCGTCGTAATCGACGGCCATCCCTTCGAGTTCGTGTCGTCGATCTCGCTTGGCTGCGACTGCGAGAGGCTGACCGAGGTCAAGGTTACGTTCCTCGCCGAAGTTCACGGCCAAGCGCATGTGCGTCAGACGCAGGAGTATCCGGCGCCCGACATCTACCGAGAGGTCGCGCAGTCTTTGCAGGCTGATGCCGCTATCGACCAGGGCCTCGGAGCCGTGCTTCAGCGCGCGCTCGACCGCGAGGCTTCGCGCCGCCCGCGCCGGGCCAAGGCCGTTGCCGACTTCACGCAGTCGTTTGACGCCCGCGATTGGGCTCGGGCCTTCATCGAGTTGGTCCGGCGCAATCCCGAGATTGCCTTCGACGAAGGCACGATGATCGGCTGGTTTGCGAATGCGATCATGCGCGGATACGACACCGGGTATTCCAAGGCCGATGCCGACATCACGTCGTCCGCCGACGATGAAGACCCGATGGCAATCAATCGGGATATTCCCGAGGGCATTCGCAGGCAGTTTGGCGTGGACATCGAGTCGCTGGCCGGTCATGTGGCCGCCGTTCACCCCGCCGATCCCTGGCCGACGCGGACGACGCCGCGCGGTGAGGGCGTGCGCCCGCCGACACACGCGGTTCATGTCCTCGTGAAGCATCCGCGTATGATTCCGCTCTACGATCCGGTCACGCAGCCGTTGGATTACACCCGGCTCTACGAGGAAATTCCTCCGCATCTCAACAAGCCGGACGCCGAACTCTGCGAGAGCGACATCAACCAGCGTGGCGCCTGCGCGCACGAACTCGAACTGATGGCCGCCCGTAAGAGTGAGGGTCTGGAATTGGCGTCCGATAATGTCCCCTTCGACAAGGACGGCCCCGCTATCGTCTACAATCGTGAAAGCGTTGACGATGCCCGCCGCCGTGCCTCTAATCTCGAACCGGACAACGGCTGCTAATGGCGACCGAAGCGAGGCGTAATGGCGGGCGCAATGAACCGCTGGTCGATGACAATTGGCGCGGCGGCAAGAAACACCCCAAGCGCAAGCCTTTCGGTTTGCGCGTTACCTACGAATACACCTATTCGCTCTACGGTGGCGGTCAGAAGCGCCGGAAGTATACGTGGACGCAGTGGTATGCGACTCAACGCGCACGCGATGATGCGGAAAAAGCGTTTCTTGCCGGTCGCGGCGGCTTCGCGCTTGCCTCGCGGACGTGTGAGAAGGTCGAAAAGTAGTCTTTGCACGAATGAATACTGTCAGTACACGGATGGAGAATGCGGCGGGGGCGCCTTCAGTGCTGCTCGATGCGCTCATTAGGGCTGCTTTGATCCCGAGGCTCCGGGCCAAATACCAGAGTGAGAATCCTCGCATCGTCGATGAGATGGTTGTCTGGGGAGGAACCGTTAGAGTGGACGTGGCCGTAGTCGGTGACCAACTGCGCGGGTACGAGATCAAGAGCGACGCTGACACCGTGAGGCGGCTCCCTAACCAAGTGAAATACTACAGCGAAGCTTTTGACGAGATGACGCTGGTCGTCGGCGAGAAGCTTCAGCACAAGGCTGTGGCCCTGATTCCTGAATGGTGGGCCGTCACCGTGGTCAGCTACGATGCCGGTGCTGCGAGCTTTCACGATCTGAGGCCGGGCGCCGCCAATCCCGTGTTGAAGCCGTTGATGCTCGCCCGATACCTCTGGAAAGCCGAGTCCCTTTCGATCCTCGAAAAGCACGGGCTCGCAAAAGGCTTTAGATCGGCGAGATCGTATCTCCTCCAAAAGCGGGTGGCTTCGGAGTTGCCGGTCGATCTCCTGCGACAAGAGCTTTTGATCTGCCTGAAGGCTCGCGACCCGGACTGGCATCGGGCCAAACATTCCGCTTGACAATTACGGCGACATTGTGCTAGGGTCCGCGATCATGCCCAAGTCGGATTTGTCGGTCGAAGAAAAACGTGAGCGCAATATCGCCAAGTGTTCTCGCTGGCGCAAGAGCAATCCAGAAAAACAACGTGGGTATGAAGCTACTTGGAATAAGGCTAACCCTGAACGACGCAGAGCCATAGCGGCCCGTGCTGGCAGAAAAGTTCGTCAACACAACTACGATTTTGTTTGGGAGTGGAAGAGTACCCATCCCTGTGTTGACTGCGGAGAGCCCGACCCAGTTGTTTTGGACTTCGCCCATCGAGATCGGAAGACCAAGATCGACAACATCAGCGACATGGTACGCAAAGGCGTGTCTTTGGCTAAGATAAAAGACGAAATTTCAAAATGCGATTGTCGTTGTGCTAATTGCCACCGTCGAAGGACATTTGTTGAGCGGATGTTTTAGTTTGACAATTGAGGCGTCATTGTGCTATGTTCTCATTTATGCCAAGAGATTGGCCTGACCAGAACCAGGAGAAAACCACATGAGCTTGTTGCTCAAGATTATGTCGTGCGAAGACGCGCCCGACGAAGATTCGCGCAAAACCTTTTGCCTCTACACCGACATCACATCCTGCCACTTCAGGCGTCATCCCGATGGCAGCGCCGAGGCCCACGTCTGGTGCCGCGAGCCGATCAAGACCGCGATGGTGCCCGGCTTCGTCGAGATCGAGAAGCACATCATTCTCACCGGCAATGCCTACCTCATGAACGAGAACGGCAAGACTGTTTCTTCGTTTGGCGTCGCCCGCTATGAAGACGGTAGACACACGGGTCCGCTTGGTCGCGATGCTCCGAAGGGAAATCTCATTCTCATCGGACCCGACCGTGAGCGCGTCATTGAGGCTCTCGATTCGCTCGGGCTTGCGCTCGTCAACCATAGTCATCAGTGGAGCATGGACGAGAGGCGTCAGTACGAGGGCGCGATCTCTCTGCTCGATGCCGACAAGAATAGGCGTCATCCCACGATTCGAGGGGCTCATACCCAGGCGACCATTGAACACGGCATGAATTTGGCAACACCAGATGCGAAATCGACTACCGAAGCAGCGGCGTCGCGCCGGTCGCGCGTTGTCGAGCGGAACAGGGGGAAGTAGCTCACGGGAGTGATGCCCAATCAGCCTGAAGACTACAGTCGTTCAGAAACCAACCGCCGCAAGGAGGCAAAGTCATGAACCAAGTAGCCCTCATCGTTCTGCTCGTTGGGCTTACTAACGGAGCACATGCACAGCAGGTAGCTGCTGCGAAGGCGAGCCTTGATTACGCCGAGCAACAGTGCCTTGCCGATGCCATGTACTACGAAGCGCGTGGAGAAGGCGAACGCGGCCAGCGTGCCGTCGCCGAAGTCGTGATCGCGAGGACGAAGCAATCGTATCGCCCTCACACGGTCTGCGGTGTCGTCTTTGAGCCTTATCAATTCAGCTTTACATTCGATGGCTCGATGAAGCGGAAACTCGACAACGAAGCGTGGGCCGATTCAATGGACCTCGCCGAGAGCATCATGTCGGGAAATCCGCGAAAAACGCGGAGTATCACGAACGGTGCAACGTACTTTGCGCGCTACGACGTGAAGGCGCCGTGGATCGTCAACATGAACGTGACTGTTCAGATCGGCGATCATGTGTTCTACCGGCTCAAGCCGAAGGCCGAGAGAATTAGCTTGACGCGCGTGGCGTCGGACTGATAAGGTTTCGGCAGACGATATGGCGGAAGGGTTTACGCGGGGAACTGCAAATTCTCTTATCCGGGTTCGAGTCCCGGTATCGTCTCCAATTTTCTGCTTGACATCGGCCCCCTTCTTGTGGCAGGATGTGATCCTAGTGATAGCTCAGCAGTAGAGTATCGGTTTTGGAAACCGAGGGCCGGGAGGGCAGCACTCCCTCACTAGACCAGATTCGGTGATGGAGTTTGTCATGGCAAGTCTCGGAAAGTTCAAGGTCAAGACGAATGACACAAAAGGACCGACCCCGCCTCTGCCGGGTCAGCCACCGAAGGGTCATGGCCCAAAGGGAGCGCCCGTAGGGGTCGGCTCCATGAAGAAGTTGGACGACAAAGCCTACTGCTAAGTCGCCCCCGGTTTTCTCCTGATAAATTTCGTTCCTGAATAACTGGCGGTGATATTTTGCCATGTTTGATAAGGAGAAGTACGACCGAAACCGGGATAAAGCAAAACGTCGTGCCCAAAATAAAGTCTATTGGGATCGGCACGGTGAAGTTGCGAAACATAAAAATAGAAATGCGACAAAATTACGCCAAGAGACTTTGGGTTTTGTGTATACTGGTAGACCTGGAAGGCCATCTAAGTTCAAAGATGGCAAGACTACATTAGAGCGGCGTAAAGAGATTCGGGACTACGCATGGAGGTATAAAGAAAGCCATCCGTGCGTAGATTGCGGCGAGAAGAATCCGATAGTTTTGGAGTTCGATCACAGGGACAGGAAAACAAAACTTTTTCATATAGGGGCCGGAAATACTAAGAATCGCGCCATTGAAGAAGTGAAGGATGAAATTGAAAAATGCGATGTACGTTGCGCTAATTGCCATCGCATCAAGACGTGGATTGAGAATTTACTCTGAATGCCGTTTGGCATCAGGCTATTACGACCCCAGGTCGGACGTGAGGACCAGCGAAGTCTTCATCCTTCCTGAATTACACTGGCCGCCATAGGCGGCGTTAGCTGTCGCGTCCGGGTAATGACCGGGCGGCTCGCGGAGAGCGCAGATACCAGAACTGTCGGCGGCATCTTGTTCGTTGTGGCGTGGCGTGGTGATGGGCGGTCGGGGATAACAGATGAGCCCCGACCGCCCGGAATGTGGGTAGGCCAGCGTTAATGGCCCGGTGTCATTGCTCGATAGCCGGTGGCGCCCACAACGAAATGTTTTGGCGAAGCAAAGAGAGGACTAGCATCATGTCGAAGAAAATTCCTGCGGCGCTGAAGGCGCATCAGTTCAAGAAAGGGACGAAAGCCCCGAAGGCAAAGGCCAAAGGCAAGGGAAAAGCCAAAGGCAAGTAAAGAGGGCGGCGCAGCGTTTGGGTCAACATAGCCTTAAGACCGCAAAGCGCCTATCAATGGTCGGGTTCGCGCCGACCGCTCTCGCCGAGTCTGGTCGTAGCTCAGTCTGGTTAGAGCGTCGGATTGTGAATCCGAAGGGCGTTGGTTCAAATCCAACCGCCAGGACCATTTAGTCGGATAGCATCGCATTCCGTCCGGCACAAGGATCGCCTCTCCATCGGTGATCCTTAGTTGCGGCGGCTGCGGTCGCCGCGCCTTATACGTCCCAGAACCGGCTCTGCCCCGGTATCCGGCTGGGGCCACTTCTGTGCCGTGGATGCCTGTTCGCGACAGGGCTCGGGCAATGCGAAAGCATCCCCTCTACGGACTGGCGAGGAAACCGGGACAACCGAAAGGCTCTCCCGGTTTCTGCTTTTCTGCTGTACAGCAAATAATGCCGCTGGACATCGGCCCCAGATTGTGGCACTATTCACGGATGAGAAAATATACGGATGCCCAACGTGAGGCTTCTCGCCTTAGAGGAGAAGGATGGAGAAAGCGTAATCCTGATAAAGACTACGAATGTAAGAGGGCTTGGCTTAAGGCCAATCCTGTAAAACGAAAAGCAATGCAGAAAAAGGCCGATGCGAAGCGCGGCCCTGTGCCTCCTGAAGTAACCCGGAAAAGGAATCGTTACTACAAATACGGGGTTAGCCCAGAGGATGTGGCTTTTATGATCGCGAGGCAGAAAGGAACATGCGCTATCTGTCCAATGCTTTTGTCTGAGAAAACGGCCCATGTAGACCACGACCATAAAACTGGGAAAGTCCGAGGGCTCCTGTGCCGAAAATGCAACCTGGGACTGGGGCATTTTGAGGACAATCCATCATTTCTGGTTTCCGCCGTGTCGTACCTTCAAAGAGTGGTGGACAGGTAGATTGAAACGGTGCTATAATGCGGTCTTGATTCAAAAGGATACGTTTCATGATGCTCCATCTGGTTATCACCGTGGCGATGTTCCTGAACGGCGCAGGAATTTCCCAGGACACGGACGCCCAACTGATGCAGACGCCGGATTGCGTGGCCGAGATTCAGCGTGTGGCCTCTGACTGGAAAGACCAGTACGGCGAAGACACGATTGTCGCGGGCTGGTGCGAGAACAAGGAACTGCCGGACGACAGAATCATGGAGATGCTGAAGTCGCATCTTCCCGAGGGCCATCCTCCGGTTGATTCTGAGCCGGGCGCGGCTCCTCAGTCGGCGCCGATGCCGAAGGCTTTCCCCGGCGGCGGCACCGCTTAATTTTCCAATCGGCGGCCTAAAGTTTACAATCGGGAGTCTTATAGTTGACAATCGCTCTGCGTAAAGTTGACAGTCATGTTCATCAGCCTTCTGGGATGGGTTTTCGCTGCGGCCACGATTTTCTGCTACGCCCGTGAAGGCCGTCATCACCTGTATACTCTCGGTTTTGCCGGGGCTTGCGTTCTCGGATTTGTCTACGGCATTCTCATTGGTTCATGGCCGCTGGCGGTTTCCGAAATTGTCTGGATCGGCACCTGTCTGTGGCGCTGGTACGGGCGAGTAGTGAAAGGGCTGGTAGGATTTTGATGGTCCCAAAGATCGACGATCCGAATGCGCTTCCTCTCCGCACAATCCTCGTGATGTGCGTTCAAGCGGCTGTGGTTGCCCGCACGCTCGCGAACAGTGGCGACCGGCAGGCCGCCGGTAAGCTCGCGAGAGTTGTCACTTCGGTATCGGACGGCCTTGGCAATCCCCAAGACCTGCTGAACGCCGTTGACGGCGCCATGAAAATTCTCGAAGCGCGTAAGATTCAGGTTGACAGCAAAGAAGTCGCCAGGGCCTCGAAAGCCGCCGATATGGCGATGAACATGGTCGAGGAATGGGTTGGCCTGACCCTCTCGAATATCCGCCGGAGAGTACACGAGGAGCGCGGTCGCAAAAGCGCTTGACTTTGGTTAACCCTCCTGGTAAAGTTCGACCAATCCTGGGAGGATGCAATGAACCAAGTCGATAATTTGATCCACATGGCGATGGTAGGTTCTGAGGCTCACGGCCTCGCGCGGGCCGATAGCGATCTCGATGTCCGGGCAGTCTACGTCGCCCCTAAGTCGAAGGTGCTGTCGCCGTTCTTCACGCCTCATTCGCCCCAAGAGATCAGCGGTGATGTCGATTTCTCCGCGTGGGAGCTTCGCCCCTTCGTGAAGATGTGTGCGTCGGCGAATCCGAACTCACTTGAAGCGCTGTTTTCGGATGAGCGCTGTACCGTCGATCTTGTTGACGCGCATCCATTCGACGCGATGGCCGGGATCACGCTTGTGGCCGCGCGCAGTTTGTTCTTGACCAAGCGCATCGCGGCGACGCACGCGGGCTTCGCGAAGTCATGTATTCGCCGGTTGGAGCACGGTAAGACCCGCACGGGCGACCGCACCGTCGATGTCGAGCGCTTCGGCTATGACACCAAGTACGCGATGCACGCCGTTCGCATTCTCGGCGTGGCCGTTCGTGCGCTTCAGCGTGGTGAGTACAAGATCATGGTCGATGAAGACGAGCGAAAGCTCCTGATCGCGATCCGCGAAGGCCAGTTCTCGAAGGATTGGGTGCTCGGCCAGATCGACAGCCGGGTGCTGGCGGCAGAGCGGGCGGCGCAGAAGTCGGATTTGCCGGACGAGCCGAGCATCAAGAATATCGAAGCCTTGGTGGAGGCCGTCAGCGAGATTTCCTGGCAGAAGTAAAGAAAAAGGCGGCGGTGGAAGCTTGACGTTGGGGAGGAGGGCCGTCGAGCTTGCCTGGATTACCGCCGCCAGAAGACCAGAATACTCTCCGGTCAGCGCCGAAGTCAACCTTGCTTTTTCCGCGTCGTTCGTGCTACATTTCTCCGAGGGTGATGGAGGGAAATCCCAGTGGGCAAAAAGCCGCCGTTGATGCAGATGCCGTTTATTCGCGGCAAGCTCGAAAAAGAACCTAGTCAGAGCGGACTTATCAATCCGCTTGATCCGCGTAACATCAAGAAGGGGATTGGCGGCGGCGAAAGCCGCATCGTAGTCATCGTCCTCGAACGCGCGGGCGACGGCAAGACCGTTATCCGCGTGAAGCTCTATTCCACCAGCCCCGGTCGCCGCGTGTCGTACCGCGACATCGAGTTCGAGGGCCGGTCGGAGTCCGAGTTTGTCCGCGATGTCAATATCACGGGTGGTGCCCTCGCTGAATGGCAGAACGCGACGGGGGACAATCACGATCCGAGTTTGTGCGCGCGGGCCGCCGTCGAAGGAATGCGCGAAGCGCTGATGCAGTATGCGGCGATTAGGGCGAGGCGAGGATGAGCACGAAGACAAAATGGATTTCAGCCGGTGTCAGCGACGGCGATCTCGCTGTCGCGCTGAGTAGCGGCAATGGCGGTGATTGGTTTTTGCTGATTGCGATCACCGGAGCCGACCGTAGGCCCCATCAGATCAAGGTCATGCTCGGAGGGCTTGATCTCGACGCCGCTGTCCACAACGCGGGCGGCGCCGCAGCCGCTATTGCCAAGGTCATTGGCGTCGATGAGACTTGGGCGGCGTCCACGACTCGCGATCTTATCGCCAATGACATTGCCAAAGACCCCGAACTTGGCCCGTTGCTGGTGAAAGGGCTGTCGTCCGGCGCCGCCGGGAAACCAGCGGTTTCCAAGAAGGCGAAGGCTGCCCCTCCCAAGCAAAGGAAAACCGGCAAAGGCCCGAAGAAGGCCGCTCGCCGTGTTCGCCGTGTTCGCCGTTAAGGCGCCCCTCGACCGGACGAAGGAACCGCCCGTGGAAACGCTGGGGCTGAAGCATGGCCGCGCGTAAACTTCCCGTTTATGAACTCTGGGAGATTCTCGACCGCCGGGTTGTCGTCAAATACGCTGACGGCATCAGCTTCGAGTGGTGGCTCGTTGTTGATGGCGATCACGATGCTTGGCATCCGTATGTGGTCGCGGCGGACGGAATCACGATCATGGAGGCCCCGGTCTGGGCGCCGCTGCCCGGATCGCAGTACCAATTCCTTCAGTGTCCTGTGCAGGAGGCGCTTCTCGCCGGTAATCGTGGTCCTGGCAAGACGATGGCTCTGCTTATGGACTTCGCTCGTGAGGTCGGTAAGGGATACGGCTCTAAGTGGCGCGGCATTCTCTTCCGCCGCCATTTCGGTGACCTCGACGACGTGGTTCGTAAGATCGAGGATACATTTCCGACGATCTTTGGGCCGGGCTTTCGTTTTCTGAAGTCCAAATCTGAGTACGCAGCCGTCTGGGAAACCGGCGAGACCCTTTTGCTCCGGCATCTTGCTGATGCCAGTGAGTACGAGGAGTACCACGGCCATGAATATCCGTGGATGGGCTTTGAAGAATTGACACAATGGCCGACCGACGACGCATTCACGTTGATGCTGTCGTGCAATCGCCCTACCGGCCCCGGCATTCCTTGTCGCGTGCGGGCGACGACAAATCCGAGTGGCCCAGGCCACCGCTGGGTGAAGAAGCGCTACAATCTGCCGCACGGATTCGGAAAGATCATTCGCAATCCTGGCGAGATTCCCCGCGTCGCCATCAACAGCCACTTGAAAGAGAATTTTATTCTCCTGCATTCGAGCCCGAACTATGCCGACACGATTCGGCAGGCCGCTAAGTCCCCGGCGAAGATCGAGGCATGGCTCAATGGTAGTTGGGACATTACATCCGGCGGCATGTTCGACGATTTGTGGGAACCGCCTATTCACATTGTTCCCAATTTCGGGTCCAAGCGCATCCCGCGTGGGTGGACTGTCACGAGGTCGTATGACCACGGCCAGAGTCATCCGTTCGCGAATCTCTGGTGGCTGGAGTCCAACGGCGAGAGCATCACCGTTGAGGGTCGTCAGATCGGCGGCGTTCGCGGCGACCTCATCCTGTTTCAAGAATGGTACGGAGCCAAGGGCGACAACGAAGGCATTCGGATGTCGGCCACGAACATCGCCGGGGGCATTCTCGAACGCGAAGATGACATGGGCCTGCGTGGTCGCGTGTCTCCTGGTCCGGCGGATAATCAGATTTGGACGAAGGACGCACGCGGCACGCAGCGGGCTCCGATTGATGACATGGAAGAGAAGGGCCTGCATTGGGTTCGCGCCGATCAATCGCCGGGCTCGATCAAGCGCGGGCTCGAACTCATTCGTGAATCTATCGAGGGGTCGATCCCTGAAAAGGACGGCACGCGGACGCGGCCTGGAATCTTTGTTTGTGGGCGATGCGCGCATTGGATCGACCTTGTGCCAACGGCGCCGCGAGACACCGATGACCCAGATGCTTTGCCGAAAGGCTACGAAGATCACTTGGCCGACGCCACGCGGTATCGCTTGACGTTCGTGTTGCCCGGAATGTGGCGGCGCAGTTTTTAGATATGGAAAACATTTTTGATTACCCTGGTCTCTACATGATCGAAGCTCCGAATGGCAAGCGGTACATCGGCGTAGCTGGCAATTCGTTTCGCAAGCGCTTTTCGACTCATGTTGCTCAGGCCAAAGCGGGCAAGAGAAGTTCTATCGGTGCGGCGATTCGTAAATTCGGCGTATCGGCCATGAAGTTCATTCCGCTTGTGGTCTGCGCCGACAAAGACGAATTGATGGCACTTGAAATCCGTGCTATTGCGGTATACGATACGATGCTCCCGCATGGGCTCAATCGTTCACCCGGCGGCACCGTAACCTCAGAAGCGACGAAGGCGAGGCCTTCGCGAAAGCTGCGGGGTCGGGTGATGAATCCGGCATGGCGGTCGAAGCTCGGCAAGAATCGTAAGGCCGTTACCGTCGAAGGGATTCTGTATCCCTCGGTGAAAGCTGCTGGCGCTGCTTTCGGTCTGGGCCGTGTGGGCGCCAGGAACAGATTTGAGTCGGCCAATTATACAACTTGGATTATGCCGGGTCTTGCGAAAGTTGAAAAGGGCCACGCTCCCTGGACTGGAAGGCCGAAAGGCTCCAGTGACAAGCAGCCGCGTAGCCCCGGACGTTGGCCCGTTGTTGTAGTATGATGTGGAGGAGATCGTTCTGATGAAAAATCGTCTGACTCAAGGATACGGGCCGTTCGCGGTTCACTTCTATGGCATGGACCGACGCGAGATTCGTCGCGCGCAGGAGATGGCTAAAGTTCTTCGCCGCGAATACTCCAGCGACAAGAAAAATTCGCGCAAGGCCGATTACATTGACGCGGCGGTTCTGCACGCGCGCTGGATTTGGTGGCCGCCGCTTCGCGAGAAGTACCGGCAGCAGGCCGATGACGCCCTCGCGGGGCTGACGCCAATCGAGAAAATCTCGGTCGGGCTTTTGAATCCCGACAATCTGGTCATCAGCGACATGCAGTCCCGGTACACGACCTGGATGCTGCTCAGGAAGTACCCGCCGCTGGCCGACCGGGTGCTCGGATGGGCCGATGACGCCCGGTGCTGGGTGGCTGGAGTCCCCGGTCGGGTGCGTGCGTGGCGCAATGCGTTCTACTGGAAGAGGATTTGGCCGGTCCAGAGGAACGCCAAGACCGCGTTTTGGCGGGCCTATTACCGGCTTTCTGCCTGCTTGTGACTTGACAAATCTGGCTAAAACGACGAGACTGTGGTAATGGCGACAAACTCCTCAAAAACCGATCCTTCACTCGACCCCTCGACGCCGAGCCCGTCCTATATCGCGATGGTGCCGAAATGGGTGATGATCCAAACGCTGCTCGACGGGACCGCCGCGATGCGGCAGGCCGGTGAAGACTACCTTCCCCGGCACGAGGAGGAGAGCCCCACCAATTATTCCGAGCGCCTGAGCAAGACTACGCTCTACAACATGACCGAGTTGACGCTCGACAGCCTCGTCGGTAAACCCTTCGTCAAACCCATCAAGTTGAACTCGGACGTTCCCGCCGCAATCGCCGCGATCACCCCAAATATCGACATGCAGGGGACCGACATCAATTCGTTCTCCCGCGAGTGGATGCGTATCGCCATTGCCAAGGGATTCGCGCACGCCTATGTCGATATGCCGGTTCTTACCGAGGCCGACAAGGTGAATCGCACCAAGGAACAGGACAATGCCGAGAACCGGCGCCCGTATTGGCGCCTGATTCATCCCGAGCATTTGCTGTTCGCGCACGCCGAGATCGAGAACGGTGTCGAGCGGCTCACGCATGTTCGCATTCTCGAATGCTACACCGAACTTGTTGGATTCGCCGAGATCGAGAAGCGTCGCATCCGCGTCATCACGCCGGGCGCATTCGAGGTTTGGGAGCAACAGGAAGTCAGGGTCAAGGGATCGAAAAAGACCCGCATCGAATGGGCGAAGACCGAGTTCGGGGCCTACGATCTCCCCTACATTCCGCTCATCACGTTCTACGCCAACCGCACCGGCTTCATGATGGCGAAACCACCGTTGGAAGACCTTGCGTACCTGAACATCCGGCATTGGCAGTCCACTTCCGACCAGATCAGCATCTTGACGGTCGCGCGTTTTCCGATTCTGGCCGTGGCCGGTGCTCATGACCAGACCGGCGATACCATGCGGATCGGCCCGAAGCAATTGCTCGCGACCATCGACCCAAATGGCCGGTTCTACTATGTCGAGCACAAGGGCGAAGCCATCAAAGCGGGCAAGGAAGACTTGGCCGATCTCGTTGAGGCAATGGCGTCGTATGGCGCCGAGTTTCTTCGGAAGAAGGTTGGTGGGAGGACGGCTACCGAGCGGGCGCTTGATACCGCCGAGACCATGAGCCCATTGAAGGACATGACCAATCGTTTTGCGTCGTGCATCGCCCAGGCTTTGAAGATCACCGCCGACTGGCTGAAGTTGCCGACCGGCGGCACCGTCAAGATCGACACCGATCTGACTGAGGTCGTTGACGATCCGGCTTCGCTCCAGGCGCTTGTTGCCGCGCGTAAGTCCGGCGACATCTCTTGGGAAACTTTCATTCAGGCGCTCATCATCCACGGGGTCATCGACGATGATCTCAATCTCGAAGATGAGAAGGCGCGGGTTGAACTTGAATCGAAGGTAGCTATGAAGGCCGCCGCCGATTTGGCTAAACAAGCGGCCAAGGATAAGGCCGCAGCGCAGGGCGCTCCTCCAGACAACACGCAGGTACAAGATCAGAACATCACAGCGGCGTAATGGGGAGGCCCTAGTGACTGTAATCGCATATTCCACGAAGACGCGCATCATGGCTGCCGACAGCCGGTGCTCGAATGAAAACATGATGCACCTGACGAATTGCCGGAAGATTTTCCGGTTGGAGAACGGTGCGCTTCTTGGTACGTCCGGCGACAGCGATGACCGCGATGTTCGCGTGCTGTTGGCGAAGGCCACCCCACGTAACATGCCTTCGCGCTCCGCGCTCGCGGCATTGAAATGCTGCTTCCACGGCATCATGGTGTTCCCGAAGGGGCAGGTTTTCCTCGTCTGCATCGACTGGTATGAGCACGAGGCCGAAGGTGAGTGGATGGCCGGTGTCGATCCGATCACCGACGAGATCATCGCCATCGGTCACGGCATGGAATACGCCTATGGAGTTCTCGAACACGGCGGGACTCCGCTCGAAGCGGTGCGTTGCGCGTGCAAGCGCGACACTACCTGCGCGTTGCCGATCCAATGGGAGAGCCTTGACGGCGACCGCAAGAGCGCAGATACTCCAGAAATCCCTGCTCCCGCTGCTCCTCCGGTGGCACCTGTTGTCGCCAAGCCCAAGAGGAAGAAGTGAACGCGGTAGCGAAACGCGAAAGCTCGCAGATCGTAATTGCTAAAAAGAAGCGGAAGGCATTTCTCGCGCTTTTGGCTACGACCGGCAATGCGATCAAGGCCGCGCAAGCGGTGGGCTATAAAGACACTCGCGAACTCAACAAGTATCGTCATCAGGATGCCGAGTTTTCCCGTGAGTGGGACGAGGCCGTCAATGCCGCTGCCGACATGCTGGAGGCAGAGGCATGGCGCCGTGCTCACGATGGAGTTGACGAACCCCAGTTTTACAAGGGCGAAATTTGCGGTCACGTCACGCGATACAGCGACACCTTGCTCGTGAAGTTGTTGCAAGCTTTGCGGCCCGAGAAGTTCCGCGATGCGACCGTGCATCATACCGGCGAGATCACCCATAAGATCGGCGTCGCTTTGCTTCCGACTACGGCCAAGAGCGCCGTCGATTGGGAGAAGGAATCTTTGGCGATGCACGAAAACCAAAAGTCTCTGCCAGCGCCAGCCGGATTTGATCCCCCGAGGCCAAAGCCAGAGCCCGTCATCATCGACGCAAAGGCCACCGAAATTAAACGGGGTTGACAATTCGTCGTTAACCATGCTACGGTTATGACGTTGATGTAGTTGTGCGAACGAGCGAGAGGCCGAGCACGATGTCCCGTTTGAAGACGATCCAGAGGAAAAACCTCCCCCAGTCATCTTTCGCTCTCCACGGAGTTCGTGGAAAGAGCGGTATGAACATGGCCGGTAAGGGGGCTTATCCGATTCCAGACATCTCACACGCCCGCGACGCCCTGAGTCGAGTTTCCGCCAATGGAACTCCGACCCAGAAGAAGGAAGTCGCTCGTGCGGTGGCCCGGAAGTATCCGGCTCTCGCCGCGCGCTCAGCTTTCATCAAGAAAGAGCTTCACGGCTAATCACCGTGCGGGTATTGAGAAACGCCTACCAACCACTTTGAGGAGGATGAACCCTATGGCATGGGATTTCGGAGCCAATCAAGTTGTCGAGACCGTCGATGGAGTGCCGGAGCAATACCGCCCGCTGTACGTCCAGAACGCGGAGAACAAATTCGTCATCGACGAAAAGTTCAAGCCGTTGGTGACCGATTACGTCGGCGTCAGCAAGGTGCTCAATGACGAGCGCAACAAGGTCAAGAACCTGAACGCCGAGAACACCCAGCGTCGGCAGGCCGTCAAAGCCTACGAGGACTTGGTGACTGAACTCGGCATCGAGACCAAGGACGGCGACAATCCCATCGAGCTTCTGAAGAGTCACGTTTCCGGTCTCGCCGAGAAGATCAAGAACGGCGGCGAACTGAAGGTCAATCTCGAAAATCTGCGGAAGCAGTTCGAGGGCCAATTGCAGACCGAGCGTGGCAATGCCACGCGCGATCTCGCGACAATGACCGCTTCGCTGTCGCGCTATCTGGTGGGCCGTGAGGCCACTGCCGCGATCTCTTCGGAGAAGGGCGCCATTCAATTGCTGATGCCGCACATCCAAGGTCACTGCAAGGTGGTCAAGGAAGGCGAAGACTACGTGGCGCGTGTCACCGATGACAACGGCGAATACCGGATGAATACCGCCGGGGGTTTCATGACCGTGCCGGAGTTCGTGAAGGAACTGAAGGCAACGAAGGATTTTGCTCGCGCATTCGACAGCGAAGCTCCGGCAGGCGCGGGCGTTCGCCCCGGCTCCGCGAACGAGCGTCGTCCCGCGCAAGCGCGTCCGGTCGTGGACCAGAAGGAAATGACCGCCGCGCAGAAGATCGCCGCCGGTTTGAAAGCTGGCGTCGCCGAGATGGGACGCCGGTAAGAGCATCAAGAGTTCAGCGGGGGAGAGTAAGAACGGGCGGCGGTGTCGCCCGTTTTTTTTAGGGGCATTGCTAATGGCCGACAGGAATAAAGCAGAGCGCGAGAAGCGCTATCGCAAGGAACTTCTTGCTAAAGACCCCGATGCTCTGAATCGTCTTAATCGAGCATCATTCAAGCGCCGACTCGAACAACAGGCTGGCCGTCCGCGTCCAGATGTGTGTGATATTTGTTCTAATTCCAATGACGACGACGCTCCTATGGTGTTTGACCACGATCATGAAACTGGAAAATTTCGAGGGTGGGTTTGCAGCAAATGTAATTGGGCTTTGGGCCTTCTCAGGGACAACATCGAGATTGCATTGAACATCGCGTTGTATCTTGAGCGAAGTCGCAGGGGTTGACTTATTAACTATGCTCATGTAAGGATAGAGTTGATCCAGGGAGTACGCGCGAGGCGGAAACGGGATCAACCGAAGGAAGATTTTCTACGGGAGAGCCGCAGAAAATCGCGATGAAGACGCCGAGAAGGCGATCCTTGAAAGCGATTTTGAGTTTTGTGGTTCTGCATTCAAGTCCCAACCGTGGAGAAGACCGATGGCTTCCGTTACCCTTCCTGAATCCGGCAAATTGGCCCAGAACGCGCTCATCGCGGGCGTGATCGAGTCCGTGGTCACCGTGGACAACTTCTACGAAATCCTTCCGTTCGATGAGGTAGAGGGCAACGCCCTGGCCTACAATCGCGAAGCGACCCTGGCCCCTGTGGCGACGGTCGGCGTGGGCGACACCGATGGTGACATCGGCGCAGGCGTTAGCTCCGGCTCCAACCAAGCCGAGCGTACCGCCGCGAAGGACGCCGCGACCTTCGACCAGATCACTTCGTCTCTCACGACCATCATGGGCGACGCCGAAATCAACGGGCTCATCCAGACGACTCGTTCGGGCGACAACGACCAGACCGCGACGCAGATTGCGTCGAAGGCGAAGTCGGCTGGCCGCAAGTACCGCGACCTGCTCATCAACGGCGACGCGACGAACTATACGTTCGCCGGTTTGCTGGCCCTCTGCGCCGCGACTCAGAAGGTCAACACCGGGAACAACGGCGGCGCGCTGTCCTTCGAGTTCATGGACGCCCTGATCGACCAAGTGACCGACAAAGACGGTCAGGTGGACTATATCACCATGCCACGGCGCACCGTGCGTAGCTATTACGCTCTGCTCCGCGCGCTGGGTGGCGCCTCCATCAACGATGCGGTCGAGCTTCCTTCGGGCGCCGAAGTTCCGGCGTACCGGAAGATTCCGATCTTCTCGAACGACAACATTCCGACTACCCAGACGAAGGGCACGACCGCTGGAACGACCACGACCATCATGGCCGGGACTTTGGACGATGGTTCCCGTCAGCACGGCATCGCCGGTCTGACCGCCGCTGGAAATGCCGGTATGCACGTTCAGGATGTCGGCGTCAGCCAGACGAAGGACGAGCACATCTGGCGCGTGATCTGGTACGTGGGTCTGGCCCTGTTCTCCGAACTCGGCTTGGCTGCGGCTCCGGGCATCACGAACTAAGGGTTCATGCGATGGGGCGGCTTCCAAGCCGCCCCAAAGCAATCGACCTATTCTCTTACGAAGGGGTCCGCCCTCATGCCTGCTTTCGTCATCCAATTCCCCGATGAAAATTTCATGCCTGCACGCACGCTTGTCAATGGCGTCGAGGCTATGGTAGTTTTTGCCGCGACTTCCGCCGACGCAATCGCTTTCGCCAAGGCCCAGTCGGGCAACGATGTCGATTCGATGTGGGACAACGCCGATGTCACCGAAGTGGCGGCACCCGACGATCTCGCTGGTTTCACTTTGCGCGCACAACTCTTCGCTCCTGACTCCGGCGGAACCCCGCTGGTCGATGAGAGCGCTTTCCCCGTAGTCGATGTCTCCATCCTTGTCGGCGACGCCGAATGGGAGAAGGCGGTCGGCACTCTCACGGGTGATACCGTCGCTACCCAAGTCGTATTGATTGGGACGACGTATTATCAGTTTGTGGACGACTCGACGCCTAATGCCGGAAATGGCACTGTCGGTACTCCCTATCTCGTCGATAATCTCGCGAGTGACACGGATGCTTTCGCCAATCTCGTAAAGGCGATCAATGCGACGGGTGTTGCCGGAACTACCTATTCCACTGGACTTGTCGCACACGCGACTGTTGAGGCGCTGACTTCCGATGCCACGACCCTGACCGTGCGGGCTCGTACTGGTGGTGCCGCTGGTGGTCTTATCGCGACAACGACCGGCGGTGATACCGACATCACTTGGGGCGCCACCACGCTTGAAGGCGGCCAGGACTTGTCCACCGTCGATTCGGTCGCTCTCGCGATGGCGGCTGCTCTGAATGCCACCGATGAGATCGCGGGTGCCTCCTACGACGATAGCGGTAATGTGCTGACTGTGGCCGAAACCACGGACAGCCTCGGCGATCACACGCTCGTCATCACGTTGACGCCGCCCGGCGCCCGCGATTCCGATGACGAAGACGGCGCCCCGTTGTCGCTTCCAGGCTTCTTCGGAGCGACAGTGGATGGCGGCTCCTCGGGAGATGCTGTCACCGTCGAATTTGGAGCCGATGACTACGATCTGCCAAAGTTCGTGGCCGGTTTCCAGCAGCTTTAAGAGAGGACTACTCTGATGCCAGCCTATCTCGTTCAACTCCCAAGCGCCGAGGCTTCTCCAGGCCGCACGTTGGTCGATGGTGTGGACACGATGGTGGTCTTCGCCGCCGACGCCACTGATGCCAAGGCTGTTGCCAAGTCCCAGACCGATGGCGATCTCGAGGCGCTGTGGGATGCCGCCACGGTGACTGAGATTGTCGCCGGGGCCGACCTGATTGGATGGACGCTTCGCATCGCGATGTCCGACGCTGATGTCAATCCCGACACGGGCGTCAAGGACACGATCTTTGATCTTTCGGTGGTCGGCGCGGGCGCCAACAACACCATCGACGAGATCGCGGCCCTTATGGTCACCGCCCTGAACGCCACTGCCCCGATTGCTGGCGCGGCCTATGATTCCAGCGGCCAAGTCCTGAAGATCGCGGATGACTCCGACAATCTCGGTAAGAACACCGTCATCGTCGAGTGGTATCCGCCAAACGCGCAACAGAATGTTCCGGTCCCTGGTCTCGTGGTCTCGATTGCCGATGGCGCCGTGTCGGATGCTACCGATGTTACGGTCACGTTCGCCGCCGATGCTTTCGTGGTTCCGGCTTCTGCGGGGTCGTTCAAAGCCTCATAAGCCTTGCACATCGGGGAGGATGTAAATGGCTGCCTACGTCAGAGTGACTTTTGTGCTTACCGGGCCTGATCGCGGTAAGACGAAGAAAGTCAAGCATTATTCATTCGTCAACGGCGAATGCACGGTGGATGTCCCACGCACGGGGCTTGCCCACGCGGCCAATTATCTGTCATACTTCGCTTCGTACCTCAAGGGATCGCCGGAGCATCTGGCGGACCTTGCGGCAAGTGAGGAAGCAGTCAATGGCGTACTCGGTAACGCTCCAGCGGGTGTTCAGGTCGGTGATGCTGACTTCGTACAAAGTCCTGAGCATCGACAGGCCGGGCCGGTTCCCGCCGCGCAAGATGTCAACGGCGGCGTCCCAGGAGATCGTGAGGAAGGGCGGGAGCGGGCTTCCGATTCCACCACAGGGCTTGGACCACAAGACTCCGGGCTGGCAGGGAAACACGCCGAACCTTCGGGGCTGAATGTAAGCCCGTTGTCTCGGGCGATCACGGCTCTCGATCCCGAAGTCGATACCAATTGGACAGAAGGCGGCTTGCCCGCCATTGCCGCGCTGGCCGCGTTCGACCCGTCGCTTACGCGCAGGGTCATCAATGAGGCGGCGCCGGGTTGGAATCGCGCCAAGGCGCGAGACGCCGCATCGCTTCTCTGAGCCGGGGTTGCGTACTCGACCCGGCATCGGATATACTCATCGAGTGACATGAACCATCCAATGGAGTGAACGACTATGACCCAGACCATTTTTCTTGTGACCCGTTCGGCTGCCATCGGCGGACCACTGGTCAACGGCGTGGTCGCCATTCTCATCAACCTGCTCGACAGTTCCACCGATGCCGAAGTCATCGCCGCCGCAATCGCGCAAGCGAATAGGCAGGCGGGTGATACCGGCGCGAAGCCGTTTCCAGTGGCCGATGACGACGACAATGTGTCCGGGCATTATTTCGACACCGTGACCGTGATCGCCATCGGGTCGGCTCCGCTTAATGCTTCCACCGACGCCATCGTCATCGGATCGTTTGACGGCGCCGTCGAGATCGAGCAGGTCTAATCCCCGCTGTCGTAACCGGCAGCCCCCGGCGGTCCACTGTGGCCGCCGGGTATCTCTTTAGCCGGGAGATTCCGACGTGGCCGCGAAGATGAAGTCCGAACGGCAGGTTCGTTTCCTGCTCAGCAAAGTCAGCCCCCTCACCAAGAATCAGAAGCACAAGCTGGTGACCGAGCTTCATAGCGGTGCGGTCAAGATCAAGCACACGCCGAGTAAGACACGAGGCAAGTAAATGCCGATCCTCCTGGTGGTAGAAGATGGCGGCGGGAATCCCGACGCAAACTCCTATGCTTCGCTCGATGACGTTTCCAGTTACCACGAGATGCGCGGTAATGACGGCTGGCTGAGCGCGTTTTCGACGGCCACCGGCTTGCTCCTCTCCGACGCGAATTACGCCGATGGCGAGATCGTGGTCATTGGCACCAAGACCTATACCTTCCAGGACACGCTTACGGATGTGGACGGCCACATTCAGGTCGGGTTGACCGAAGCCGCGTCTATCGCCAATTTGGCGGCGGCCATTAACGGCAATACCGGGGTTCCCGGCACAGACTATGCGGCCTCCAATACCCCAAGCACTGAAGTAACTGCGGTCGCAGCCGCGCATAAGTTGACGGTGACGGCTGTCATCGCGGGATCGGATGCCAACTCCATCGTTTCCACTACCACGGCTGCGAACGCTTCCTGGGCCTTCAACACGTTGACAGGCGGTAGCGAAGAAGTTGCTAAGGCGTGCATTATCAAAGCCACCGACTACATTGAGAAGCGCTTCAGTGGGCGATTCCGGGGCACCCGGCAGACTGTCAGCCAAGGTCTTTCGTGGCCGCGCTTCAGCGCCCAGGACGAAGATGGATGGCTGATCGGTGGGATTCCGCCTCGGCTCATCAAGGCCGTCTCCGAGTACGCGCTCCGCGCAAAAATTTACAATGTGCTGGCGCCCGATCCCACGCGGACGGCGCCGTCCCAGGACATGAGCACGAATCCGCCGACGCAGAGTTCGGAGGAGGTCGCGGCCACGCGCTTGAACTACAAGCGGCAGAAGGTCGGGCCGTTGGAGCAAGAGCTTCATTATTCGGCGCTCGACGAAACCATCAAGCAGAAGAGTGGCGGCTCCGCGCTGATCGCGATCACGTCGCTTCAAGAGTACCCGGAGGCCGATCTCATCATTGAGCATCTCCTCCGCAATCGGGGCGTTCGTCTCGTAAGAGGAGACTGAGAGCGATGGACCGGGTGTCTTGCCTTTACCGAATCACTTCTCCTTCCGGTAAGAGTTACATTGGAGTCACTCATCGTATTGCTCGTCGCTTGGTGGAGCATCGCTGCGCCAAATCCCTTATTGGCAGCGCCCTTCGCAAATACGGGGATGAATGCAAAGTGGAAGTTCTGGTCGTTGGACCACCTGATTATATTCTGGGTTTGGAGCATTCGGCTATCGAAATTTTCGGGGCGCTTGCGCCAAACGGATACAATATCGCTATGGGTGGAATTGGGGGCGCGGGCTGTCCCTTGCATCCCGATCATAAGGCGAAGCTCTCGGAATCTCATAAGGGCGTACTTTTTACGTCAGAGCGTAAGGCCAATTTGTCTAGGGTGATGAATGCCCCGGAATATAAGACTCAGATGTCAGTTTTGAAAACCGGGAAAGCGCATTCTCCTGAAACTAAGGCCAAGATTGCGGCTTCGCGCATTGGCAAAATTCACTCACAACAGACCAAGGCCAAAATGTCGGTCTCTCAAGTTAACCGATTTTCGGCGGCGAGGGGTGACTAATGTCGTCCTCATTTTACAGTCCGTTCGCTGGCTGGATCGCGGCGTTGATCGCCAAGACTGGTCGCGAGGTCACGTTCGTGAAAACGTCGAGGACAGCAAGCGATAATGCGAAGCCTTGGCGCGCGGATAGCTCCAACGATGTGCGGGTAACGACAAAGGCCGTCATCATTCCGTTCGATGCCGAGGACGATCCGAGTTCGGTACGTCGTGGGAAGATGGTCTGCTATGTGAATGCGCCGCCATTCGATGCCGTGCTCCCCGCCAAGCCCGAGGACTTCAATACGATTGAGGACAACGGCGACATCTGGAACATTCGCAAGGTGATCGTCTACAATCCCGGTGACACTAGATTGCTGTACGAACTCGATGTAGAAAAATGATTTTTCATCGCAAACTGCCTGCGGGCGTGGCTCTGGTTTACCACATTGTTTCTCCCTCCGGTCGCGGGTATATCGGGGTTACGGGGCATTTGCGCCTGCGTCTTTGGCAGCATTTGAACTCCGAAACTTTCCTCGGTTCGTCTCTTCGTAAATACGGACTGGACGCCCACGAGATCAAGATTCTTGCGGTATTGCCAACAGAAGAAGCCTTCGCTCTTGAAGAACGCGCTGTCCTGGCCTTTGGTACTCTGGCGCCTCATGGTATGAATTTGTATCTCGGCGGACTCGGAGGCGCTCGCGCTTTGAAGGGGCGGGTGCTCCCCGAATCGGAGCGAGAGAAGCATCGTGGTTGGCGCCATGATGAAGGCACAAAAATGGTAATCGCTGAACGCGCTCGTGAACAGTGGGCTCCCTTTGCGAAGCCCAAGAAGAACGGTAAACCGAAGTCGCCGGAGCACCGGGCGAAGTTGGCGGCGCATTTGGCGACGATGCGAAACGACCCTGCGAGGCTTGCTGGCCTTCGGGCGATTCATGCCATGAGGAGGGTCGCATAATGCCGGTTCAAGACACAGGCGAGGCTCGCGACCTCATCATTGGCGTTGCCCAGGCAGCTATCAATACGCTGTCGCCGACGCCGAAGGTGCTGTACGCCGACAAGTCGGATGAAGTCCCGAAGGACGGAGATACTTGGATTCGTGTCGCCGCCGTCCATTTTGCGGGCTATAAGGCGTCGCTCGGAAATGCTCAGGGCAAGTCTCGATTCCGCAATCGTGGCATCGTTCGCGTTGAGGTCCACACGCCGTTTGGCGACGGGTATACCCTGAGCGACCAAATCACAACCGTCATCAAGAACGCCTTCAGGAAACGCAGTTCGAGCGCCGATAAGGTCTCGTTCAGCAATGTTCTCTCCACGGAACAGCCCTATACCAGCAGGCCGGAATCCTCAGTTGTCGGGCCGGAAAAGGGCGATGGAAATTGGACCAGGGTGGACGTTACCGCAGAGTTCGATTACGCGGAAGTGGTATGAGTATCTGCCTTTATCTTCTCACCTTTGCGAATGGCAAACAGTATATTGGTGTGTCCAGTGAAATGGACCGTCGTCTCAAAGAGCACAGCTTTCGTGATACTTTGGTAGGAAGGGCCTGGAGAAAATATGGGGCTCCAGCGATCAAAATCTTGCTGATCGGTGAGGACGATTTCATCTACGAGATGGAAAGAAAAGCCGTTAGTTCTTACGGCACGCTTTTCCCCGATGGTCTCAATTTGATGGAAGGTGGCAAGGGCGGGCGTCGTATGTCTGGCGCCACAAGAACTAAGATGGCGGTTAGCCACATCGGGGCGATTATGCCGGTGGAAGTTCGGGCTAAAATCGGCGCCGCAAAGACTGGTCATAAACGCGAGCCATTCGGGCCGGATTGGTGTGCTAAATTGAGTGAGGCCGCGCGCAAAAGCTCTGGATTTTCTGGCCGCTCCCATAGCCCAGAAACTAGGGCCAAGATGGCGGCATCTCAATTGAGGCGCAAGGCGAGATCGTCTAAGCTAGGGTTGACAGTAGACCAGGAAGCCGAGTATCCTTACAGGGAGAAAGCCGGGCTTCCAGGCCAAGGACAGGGACCGATACCATGACTGCATTGACGAAGATCGACTCCAACGGCACGGGCCTTCGGTTCTGCGAGGAAGTCTCGCTCGGTGTGCTTTCGGCAACCGCCTCTCAAGTCTGGTATCCGGCTGAGCCCAACACCTACGACAATTTCGGCGGCCAGTTCAAGAAGGTCGCTCGGCGCCCCATCAATGCGTCGCGCCAGAATCGCAAGGGCGTGACCGTCGATCTCGACGCGGCTGGTGGCTACAACACCGATCTCACGCAGACCAATCTCATCCGGTTGCTTCAGGGCTTCTTGTTCGCGGACGCCCGCGAGCCCTACGACAGCCAGTCGATCAACAATCAGGGCAGCGCCCTTACCGCCGTTGAAGATAGCGACGACACCTATCGTTTCTCCTACGGCAATGATCTCGACCGCGTGCTGGGGCAGAGCCTCGTGTTCGCCACCGATCTGGCAACGACCGCGAACAACGGTTTGAACGTAGTCAACTCGGTGACTCGCGCGCTCGCCGCCGGTACGCTGACGCTGACGCCCGGCGCAATCGTCGATGACGTTGTGGTTATCGACGGCGTGTACTATCAGTTTGACGCCACGGTCACTGCGGGCTCTGGCACCGGCTTCGACCCCTACGTTGTGGACATCGGCGCGAACGACACCGAAGCCTTTGCCAATCTCGTGAAGGCGATCAATGCGACCGGCACACCCGGCACGGAGTATAGCTCCGCGCTTGTGAGCGCGCATCCGACTGTCGAAGCCATTTCCAGCAATGCGACCACGATGGTCGTGAACGCCCGTAGCTACGGATACGCGGGCAACAGCATCGAGACCAGCGGCACCGGCAATGACGGCCTCGCTTGGGGCGGCACCACGCTCTCCGGCGGCACCGCGATGATCGACGTTGACGCGAGCCTCACCGACGAGACTGTCGATGACGACCACGCGGGAGGCACCCTGACCTTCACCGCTGGCGCAATCGCCGATGACATCGTTGAAATCGACGGCGTGTTTTATCAGTTCGCGGCGGACCCCACCACGGGCACGCCGGATGGCTCCGAAGGCGATCCGTTCCTCGTCGATGTCGGCGGCACCGATACGATCTCGCTCGCCAATCTTCGCAAGGCGATCAACGCCACGGGCATCGCCGGAACGACCTATGCGGCGGAAGTCGTTGTCCATCCGACTGTGACTGCGGTTTCGTCCGGTGCGACCACGTTGGTTGTGCGCGCGAAGGCTGCGGGTACGGACGGCAATGCAATCACGACTTCAGTCACGCTCTCCAGCACCGATGACGGCCTCGCTTGGGGCAGCACCAAGCTCTCCGGCGGCAACAACACTTCGGCCCGTGTCCGCGTGGTCGGTTATCAGTTCGCATCCTCCACCGTCGATGTGGTCGTGTCTTTCACGCATCCGAGAATCTCCCGCGCTTCCGGCGCTGTCGATTTCACTACGTTCGGTCTGGTCCCAGGCCAATTCCTCTGGGTTGGCGGCGATGTCTCTGGCAAGAAGTGGGTCAACGAGAACATGAATGGCTGGGCTCGCGTTCGCGAGGTCGGCGCCGCCTACATCGAGTTCGACAAGACCTCGGCGGATTGGGCCGCTGAAACCGGCACCAGCTTGACGGTTCAAATCTTCTTCGGCGTGGTCCTCAAGAACGAGTCCGATCCTACGCTCATCAAGCGCCGGTCCTATCACCTGGAGCGCTCTTTGGGCTCGCCGGATGACGCCGACCTGACCGCGATCCAGAGCGAGTTGCTCACGGGCTCGGTTCCGAACCAGATGACCCTGGACTTCAAGACCGCCGACAAAGTGACGGTGGACTTGTCGTTCCTTTCGACCGATGACGTGCAGCGCACGGCCACGGAGGGCTTGCTCTCCCAGGCTGCGGTTCACGGCGGCGGCGCCGCTCCGGGCATCGTCAACGAAGACGCCTACAATACGTCGAACGACTTTTCGCGGCTGAAGATGGTCATCCTCGACCCGTTGGATTCCAGCCCGTCTCCGCTGTTCGCGTTCTTGCAGGATTTCAAGATCACGATCAACAACAACCTGAAGGCCAACAAGGCGATCTCTGTCCTTGGCGCCTTCGAGGTCACCGCCGGTCAGTTCGTTGTGACCGGGACGACCACGGCGTACTTCGCCGACATTGCTGCAATCGCCGCCGTTCGCAACAACAGCGACGTGAGCATCGACTTTGCGCTTTCTCGTGACAACGTGGGCTTCGCGGTCGATGTGCCGCTGATCTCGCTGGGCGACGGACGCGCTGACGTGAAGCAGGACGAAGCCATCATGCTGCCGTTGTCCATCGACGCGGCTGCCGACCGGCTTTTCGACTATACGATCCTGTTCGAGTTCTTCCCTTACCTGCCGGACGTTGCCGCCGAGTAAGGGCTGAGTTTAACCTGAGTATCCCTGGGGAGGGGTCATAAAGTGGGTCGTAGACCACCGTATATGAGGGTGGCCCTTTCGCCAGCGGTAAAAGCCGCGCAGGAGATTGTTGATAAAGACCCTGTGAATCGGGCGCTTGTTTATCGTGTGACTTCGCCATCGGGGAAATCCTACATCGGCGTCACTAGTAACCTCAATCATAGACTGAGGCGGCACGCTAAAAATAGATCGCATATCGGGAACTCGATTCGCGCATACGGCATCAAGAATCACGTAACAGAAGTGTTGGCGGTCCTTCCAAAAGAAGAAGCTTTTGCGCTTGAACAAAGAGCAATTGAAGCCTTTGGGACGTTGGCGCCAAATGGCATGAATCTGGTCTCTGGTGGTTTGGGAATGCAAAATCCAAGTGCAGAGACTCGGACCAAGCTTTCAGATGCTGGCAGAAATATTTCTCCCGAGACAAGAGCTAAAATGGTGGCCGCCCAAATGGGGCGTATACATTCTGAAGAATCAAGAGCCGCGAGGAGAGGTCAGAGACGCTCCGCAGAAACTAGGGCTAAAATGTCTACATCGCACAAAGGCAAAACTCATTCCATTGAATCTAAGGCTAAAATATCGAGGGCAGTCCACGCTAGATATGCCCGGCCCACCCTTGTAGGGGCCATTCATTTGGCGTAGAATCAAATATAACTTGGAGGAGAGTCCTATCATGAGTTCCATTTTCGACGCATACAAAACGAACACCGATGCCGAGAAGGAAGGCAAGTGGTTCCCGAGCGCGTTTGTGCCCGAGGCCGAGTTCTTGCTCGCGCGTGCCGGTGGCGCCAACACCAAGTTCAAGCAGAAGGTCGCGGTGGCTCTGAAGCCTCATCTGCGGCGCCTGCAAGACATGAAGATGCCCGAGGAAGAGACGAATGCCATCGTCATTCCTATCTTCGTGGACTACGTGCTGCTCAACTGGAAGGGCGTCAAGCTGACGGACAAGACCGAGTATCCGTTCTCGAAAGAGAACGCGATCAAGGTGCTCACGTCGCTGCCGGACCTGTTCGCCGAATTGCGCGACAAAGCGCAGGAGTTCTCGAACTTCATCGACGAGGCAATCGAGGACGCCGTAAAAAACTGACGGCGGTCCTTCTCTGGGAATTGGAGCAAGGGCCGAAGGCAGAGTTCATCGCCGAGATGGCGAGGAAGATGAAAACCGGCGTACCCAAAAAGATCGCCGAGCCACCGACCCTGCCTTCCTGTCTGGTATTCTACTACGAGGCATTCCTGACACTTTCGTCATGCCGCCAAGTCAGCATGTCGGAGTATCGTATTCCTTGGACTGCGGCCAACGAGTACGGCAAGCGTTACGAGATGCTGCCGTTCGAGTTCGAGGACTTCTGGGTCTTGCTGTCGGCTATGGATGCGGTGTATATTAAGCACAGGAACAAGGAATCCGAGAAGCGCCAGCAGGGCGCTAGGAAGCCGCCTGTAGGAAAGCCAGACGATAGTGGGAACTCAGCCGTTCACGTTGTTCGCAAAGGTCATAACCAAGCGCGCCGATGAAATGGCGAAGTCCGCTGGTGAGATTGTCGCTGTCGCGGCCAGGGCCATAGGCGAGGACGTGGCGACCGAGACCCCAGTCGATACCGGGGTAGCCCGCTCCAATTGGATAATGTCCATAGACGCGCCGACCGGCGAAGTCATACCGGCCTACGTTCCGTATCCGCGCACCCATCAGCAGCATCGCATCGGTGAGTACAAGCATCAGGCCGCGACCGGCCAGGAGTACGGCTTTGGCCGGAAAGAGGAACGGGCGAATCTCGCCGCCGTGCTCGCGCAGCATGAAGCCGCCGTGGCCTCGTTCGATCCCGAGCGCAACAATGCGATCTATCTCTGCAATAATGTCGATTACATTCGTCGTTTGAACAACGAGGGATACTCCCCACAGACCGAAGCGTTCTTCGTTCAGCGTGCCGTGCAAAAGGGCATCACGAAGATTCGCTCGATGAAACTTTTGAAGGCGGCATAACATGGCCTCAGAAGCATTCATCATTGTCGTCCAGCAGAAAGGCGTCAAAGAAGCCAAAGCCGAAATGGACGGCTTGGCTGAGGCCGGTGGCAAGGCTGCGAAATCGACTACGGGTCTCGGCACCGCTGCATCCAGTTCCGAGAAGCACATCAGTGCGATCCGTGGGTCTCTGGCCCTCATGCGTAACGCCCTTGTGGCGTTGTCGTTCGTGCGGATCATCACTGGCGTGACCGATCTCGTAGATTCGTTCATCAACATGGAGTCGAAGCTCAATCTCGTCACCAAGTCTACGACCGACACCGGCATCGCCATGCAGGCGTTGCTTCAGGTCGCCAACGAGACTCGAGCTCCGTTGGATTCCACGGTGACGTTGTTCACCCGACTTGCCCGAGCTACAGCCGGATTGAAGCTCACCAATGGCGAGTTGCTGGACATCACTCGGTCGTTGAACCAAGCATTCGTTATCTCCGGTGCGACCGCCGATGAAACGCGCAATGCCATCACCCAGTTGACGCAGGGCTTGTCGCTTGGCATTTTGCGCGGCCAGGACTTGCGGTCGGTGACCGAGTACGGTTCCCGTGTCGCGAAGATTTTCACCGATGAAATCAATAGGCAGGGCCTCGCCCGCGACCGCAACAACAAGTTGCTGCCGGGCGAGTTGTATTCTTGGACGCAAATTCATAAGAACGTCCTGACCACGAAGATCGCGGTTGAAGCCTTTAGGCACGCCCAGGAGCCTCTCGCCGCCGAGTTCACCCAGACCTCCAAGACCATTGGTCAGGGGTGGACCCAGCTTACGAACGTGTTCACGATCTTCTTCGGCAATCTCGCCACGAATAGCGGAGTTGTCGCCGGGATCACTGGTGCCCTGGACTTCTTGGCGAAGAACATCGGAGCCGTCACCATCGCAGTGTTGGGCTTTGCCGCTGCCTGGGCGTCGTTGCTCATCATCCGTACTTTCATCGGTCTCGCCGGTCAGATCGTATCCGCGTTTCTCGGCATCTGGCGCGCTCTTGGATTGGTGACTGCCGGTTTTCGTATTCTCGCGGTCACTGTCGGGACCATGACCGGCGCCGGATTGATTGTCGCTGGTATCGCCGCCGCCATCTTCCTCGTGGTCAAAGTTCTCCAAGCTTTCGGTGTCACCTGGGATGACGTTTGGGAGGCTGCGAAGTCCACGGTAGCTGGCATCATCGCTGCGATCCAAGTTCTTGGCGACATCTTCTACAACATCTTCACCGGAATGGCCCTCGTCGCTGTCCGCGCGTTCAATCTCGTGTCGGAGAAGTTTACTGCGTTCTTGAACTTTTTCCGCACGGAACAGAAGAAGCCGTTCCTGCTCGTCGAGCCCGAAGGCCCAAAGAACTTCGGCAGCGTCAGCGAGGACTTCGCGCGCCACTTCGCCGATAGCAAGAAGGCCGTGGACGAGACCATCAAGTTCATCAACAATGCGGTCAAGAGCGGCATCACCGATGACGCGATTGCCGAGTGGAAGAAGAAGCTGAACGGCCTTGCCACCGATGCCGGGGACGCTGGAGACGAGATCAGCAAGAAGGTCGCCGGTCTCGTGAACCAGATCGAGTCGTTCATAGCCAGGGTCAGCCCGCTGTTCGACGTGACCTCGAAGATGGACAAGTTCAAGAAACTTGTTGCCGATCTCACCGCCGAGAAGGGCGGTGCCGCTGCGTTGAAAAAGGTCTTTGACTTCTCGGTGGCGGCTGGTGGCCCCGGTAGCATCGAAGAAGTATTTCGTCGTGTCCGACGTGAAGAGATTGGCGTCGGTAACGCCAGCACCGATCTTTCGGAGCGCTTGAAGCTCCTGAAGGGATATGTGGATGATGGCACAATCTCCTGGGAAGAATATAGCTTCGGAGTGAATGAGGTCAACATCAAGGCGCTCAAGGCCCAGCATGACATCGCCAGCGGCGTGGCCCTGGCCGGATTCGAGCAACAGCAGAAGATGATGAATGAGGCGTCCATTGCCGCGAAGGCGCTCGGAGCCGCCTACGAAGACATCAATGCGATTCACGATTACACCATTGCCCAGCAAGTCCTCAGTGATGAACTGAAGAAGCATCCGGGGGAATACGACGCCATCACTCGGGCGATGCGCGAGAATGAACTCGCTATGCTCTCGAAGAAGACCGATTTTGGTAGTGGCATCCGCCGCGCCGAGATCGAGGCCGAGAAGCGTGCGCTCGACGACGCCACGATTGCTCAGGGCGCCTACACCGATGCGCTGAAGCAAGTGGACGCGCAACATACGTTCGTTGTCACCCAGCGGACTTTGAACGACATGCTCGCGCAGGGCAAGATCGGTTGGGACCAGTACACCGAGTCGATGCGGGCCGCTGAGAACACGATGCTCCAATTCGACAAGACCGCCGAGTCTGGTTTCCGTCAGGGTATCCTCCAGATCAAGGACGAACTCACCGATGCCGCATCCACGGCCAAGACCGCGTTTGTTGATGCGTTCCACGACATGCAGGATGCGCTCGTGGACTTCCTCGACACCGGTCATTTCAGCTTGCAGAAGTTTGCGGGCGATCTCACGCACAATTTGAACAAGCTCGCGGTCCAGCAGGTCTTCGGCCCTGCCATCGGCCAGCTTCTTGGCATCGGCGCCCCCAATACGCCGGGCTCCAGCGCGGGCGGCGGCCTTTTCGGGCTGCTCGGTCCACTCTTCGGCGCCACGGGCCTGGGCGGGCCTGGGGCTGCCCCCAAGGGCACCTTGACCGATCCCCTGCATGTGATCCTCGCTGGCGGTGCTGGTGGCCTGGGGGGCTTGGCATCCCTGCTTCCAAGTGGGGGCGGGAACCCCGGTTCGGCGATCTTCCAGAACGGTAATTGGATTCCCGGCGCCGAGGGATTCCCCGAGAAGATCGGCGAGGCGATCACGACTTCTGGAACTAACCTGACCGGCGGTATCGAGCAATCCTTGACCGGCGCCACCGGGGGCGGTGGCTTCCTCAGCAGCCTCGGTAATCTGTTTTCGCAGGGCGTGTCCGGCATCGGCAACTTGCTCGGTAGCATCGGCAGCGGGATCGGCGGCCTCTTCGGAGGCGGTGGGGGAGGCGGCGGTATCGGCAGTTTCCTTGGCGGTGCCCTCAGCCTCATTGGGTTGGCCGGTGGTGGCGACTTCGATGTTGGGGGTGCTGGAGCCACTGACAGCCAGATCGTGGCATTCCGTGCGTCTCCAGATGAGCATGTCTCGGTCACGACTCCTGGTCAGCAGGCGCGTGAAAATAAGGCTCAAACGAATACGCCAATCCAGTTCACGATGCACGTTCACGGGGTTTCGGATGCCAATAGCTTTGCCCGTGCCGAAGATCAGATTTATGCGTCGGCAATGCAGCGCCTCAGTCGCGCTTCGCGTCGCAACAACTAACGGAGAGCCGCATGACTTCGTTTCATAACGTGAGGTTGCCGGAAGAGATCGAGTCTGGTGCCCAAGGCGGACCCGGCTTTAAGACCACGGTGCTGACGCTCTCGTCCGGCTTCGAGAAGCGGAATATAGAATGGTCGCGTTCGCGTGGCTCGTGGGACATCAGCTACGGCATTCAGACCAAAGATGATGTCGGCAGCGTCATAGATTTCTTCTATGCCCGGCGGGGCAAAGCCTATGGCTTCCGGTTTAAGGACTGGACGGATTTCGAGATCACCAATCAGACCATTGGCACGGGTGATGGCGTTGCCGTTGTCTATCAGGTCTTCAAGAATTACCAAGATGATGGGGGGTCGTTTCAGCGCAAGATCACGAGGATCGTGGACGGCACCCTGAGCGTCTACGTGAATGCGATTTTGAAGTCCGATCCCGGTGACTACACCGTTGACATCGACACCGGCCTCATCACGTTTGGGACCGCGCCCGGAGCCGTTGCCACGAGTGTGCTCACGTCATCCTCCAATTACTCTGTCGGAGAGACCGTTGTCATCGGCGGCAAGACCTACACTTTTGAGTCTCCTGTAACCAATGTTGACGGCCATGTCTTGCGCGGCGGTAGCGAGGCAGCGTCGATGGCGAACCTGCATTATGCTATCAACAAGAGCGGCGGAACCATCGGCACAGACTATGCTCTTGCGACCACTGCCAATGCGTTTGTCACGGCGACCGACAACGGAGTTCATGCGCTCACGGTCACAGCTATCACCGGGGGTGCCGCAGGCAATGCCATCACTACCGCCGAGACCTGTGCCCTTGCGGCATGGGGTCCGAACACCGCGTATCTGACCGGCGGTGCCGACGCCGATGTCACCGTGACTTGTGAGTTTGATGTTCCAGTTCGTTTCGACACTGACAAGTTGCCGCTGAAGGCGACCTGGGAAGATGCTATCGAAGTCCCCCAGATTCCAATCGTAGAGATCAAGGAATAACCAGTGAAGACGATCTCAAGCGGATTGGACACGCATCTCACCGAAGAGGTCACGACGTTGGCCCGGTGCTGGAAGATCACGCGCCAAGACGGCGTTCAGTTCTTCTTCACCACCCATGACGCGAACCTGACTTTCGAGGGAGATGAGTACATCTCCATGAATGGATTCAATACGACGGCGATTACCAGCAGTGCGGCTCTTGACGTGGACAATCTCAACGTGGCCGGATTCTTCGAGGAGGAGACGATCACTTCCGAGGACTTGGCTGCTGGGTTGTTTGACTACGCCGATGTCCGCCTCTTTTTGGTTAACTGGTCTGACATCAGCCAGGGTGCCCTTAAGCTCCGGCGCGGTTGGTTCGGTGAAGTTATTCACACCCCGAGTGGGATGTTCAAGGTCGAACTTCGCGGCATGACTCAGGCGCTCGCGCAGCATATCGGCGAATTGTATGGCCCCGAATGCCGCGCCGATCTCGGTGACACACGCTGCAAAGTTCCGATTGATCCTGATCTCATTCAGCGGCTCACCGCTTACGAAGTCGGCGACTACGTGAAGGTCGTCACGGACAGCGGGGCCTTCGGCTACGCGCAGTACGAGAACCGCGTCTATAAGTGCATTTCCGCAGGCATCACCGCCGATGCCCAGCCGGTTTATGACACCGGGGTGGGCAACACCACGGATGACGGTGGCGCTGCTGGTGGTGGGACTGTGGCTGTCTACACGGCTCCGGTCTCGAACTATACGCTTGGTCTTTTCATACGCATTGACGATTTCCAATATACCTTTGTGACGACGCTGACCTCTTCCTCTCCTGGTAATGTCCTCATTGGAACGACGGTCTCTGACTCGCTCGATAATCTTTTCAATGCGATCACCGGAGGCCCCGGAGCCGGAACCACGTACAATGTCGATACGCCTGTGAACACGACTGTGACCGCGACTGAAGGCGCCGGCACTATCACCGTTGAACTCGCCGACTTCTCGATCCCCGGCCAGAACGTATTGCTCTCGGCTTCCATCCTCAGTGGGACATGGGACGTGGCTTCGCTCTCCACGTCATCGAATGCCTGCGTATTCCAGGCAGTGGAGGCATGGTCTCGAAATTTCACGGTGACCGGCGTTACCGATCATGACACCTTTGCGATCTCGGTTGACGAGTCTCGTGCGGTCGATGGTTGGTTCGACGGCGGCGTTCTTGTTTTCGATGAAGGCCCGAACCATGATAAAGGCTTTGAGGTCAAGACCTGGACAAATTCCGGCGGGGCCGTGAACTTGTACCTTCCGGTTGGTTTTGATATAACTATAGGTGAGCGTGGTCGCATCTATCCTGGGTGCGACAAGAGTTTGGCGACTTGCCGTGATAAATTCAACAATCTTTTGAACATGCGCGCCGAGCCGTACCTGCCAGGAAACGATGCTGCCTTCACATACCCGGATTCGCACTAATGCCAACCTCAGCCTCCTATCTCGCCCGTGCTCGTTCGTATCTCGGGACGCCATTTCGGCACCAGGGTCGTAAGCCCGGTATGGGGCTGGACTGCGTGGGCGTGCTCGTTTGCGCGGGACGAGCCGAGGGCATAGAGGTTACGGACACGCCGAACTATCGCCGCCACGCCGACTGGGCTACATTCACAGCGAAGTTCAATGAGAATGCCGACTGGGTTGGCAATAGCCTCGATGCTCTCGAACCGGGCCGCATAATTATTCTTCGCGACGGTAAGTATCAGACGCATTGCGCTGTCATCGGCACCGATCCCGTGGATGGCGCTTTCACGATTGTTCACGCCTATGAGCCCCGTGGCAAAGTCGTAGAGGAGCGCATCACTGAGGACTGGCGTTCTCGCATTGTCGGTGTCTATAAACTTCGGGGTCTTGACTAATGGGTCAGGTAGGCCAACTCGTTGTCGGCGTAGTCGGGGGCGTTATCGGCGCATTCTTCGGGGTGCCGCAGCTTGGCTTCATGCTGGGGTCGTTGGCTGGCAGCTTTCTGTTCCCAACAAAAGGACCAAATCAGGAAGGCCCGCGTCTTGACAACCTCTCGGTCACGTCATCGACCTACGGCCAGCCGATCTTCATTATCTACGGCACCGTTCGTGTTGGGGGCAATATCATTTGGTCGAAGCCGATCCGTGAACAAAAGACGGTGACCAAGCAGAGCGGCGGCAAGGGCGGCGCTGGAAGCAGCGGCAAGACCACGACCTATGCTTATTACTGGACGGGAGCCGTCGCTCTCGGCGAAGGCCCGATTGTCGATGTCGTGAAGATTTGGACCGATACCAAGATCGCGTATGACCGTACTGGAACTTCGAGCACTGTCCGCAAGCCAGATTTTCGTTTCCGTGTCTACTACGGTGACGAGTTGCAGATGCCGGATGCGGCTATCGCCGCTGACAAGGGCGACGCCAATGTCACTGCTCATCGAGGTATGGCCTACATCGTGTTCGATGACATTCCGCTGAAGGACTATGGCAACCGTGTTCCTAGTTTTACGTTCGAGGTCGTCGCCAATACCGGCGGTGCCACAGCCACGGGCGTTCACGGGATCATCGACTTGACGAGCGGGCCGGTCGCGGCTCCGCGCACTGGCATCCTTGTTCCTAACTGGGTGCATCGTCGGCTCTACAAATTCCGTGACGGCGACTCCGGGGGCATCCATGTCTATAATATGGAGACGCGAAAAGAGATTCGGCAAGCTGCGGTATTCGACGTAGTGGAACCCGATGATTCTTTTAGTCTTGGTTTTGGAGGCGAAGTCGCAGTAGACGATGATGGTTTCATTTACGCCCAGCTTACTAGCGGCGGCGCCAACAGCCGAGCGGTTGTCAAGATCGACGGCTTCTCTCTGAAAGAAGTCGCCCGAATCGGTAGCTCCTCGTCCAATTTGGACCCGCTCAAGAACATCATTACCGGGGATAATTTTTGCGTCGTCAATGCCTATTCCGCCACTGGCCTGAATCGCTATCTTGTGAATTGCGATTACCGAGGGGATGTGCAGTTCATTCACTGCGGCGGCAGCGGCATGACCCTCTCATGTGTTACGTCTGTGGATGAGTTCAAAGCCTATGGCGTTCCGGGTGAGACCCGAGATGGGCGGGCCGTGTGCTATCTTGTCGGTCGCGCGCAGTTTGGCCCGCAATCGACGGAGCCTTTTGGCATCTATCGGATAACGGTGCCGGGCACCGCATATTTGTCGGCGATCACCGACCAGCCTAATCCGGTTTTCACACGTACCAAACTCGGGACTATCTCGCCCACCCAAGTCGTCTCGTGGTGGTCCTATTTCAACAGCTTCGGTGGCTCGTTCTACGACACCCATGAGGGCCGTCTCTATCTTTTGGTGGAGGGTGGCCGCTTCTTCACGACCAAGACGAAGTATCTCGTCCGATACAATCCCGAGACGGCCTCGGTTGAATGGGCGAAGCCCCTCACCGTCAGCTTTTCCTTTACCGCTTACAATGGATTCTATCGTGTAAACTCCGGTTTTGTTTCGTTCGTGGGCGACACAAATTTCGGGACTCACACGAGTCCTGTGCAGACCTTCAATCTTTCGACCGGGGATAGCGCCGAGACCGACCAGTGGGACTTCGAGGGCACGGTCGGTGGCGCCCAGACCTATGATTCTCAAACTGGGGCGATCATTGCTGTTGGTACTACCCTGGCGGATACCGGAGAGACGAATTGCATTATCTACACCGGCAGGGCCTCATCCGCTGGGGCCAACCTTGGTGACATCGTTACGAATCTGTGTGGTCGCGTTGGCCTGGAATCATCTGACATCGACGTGGCCGAACTCACCGATGACGTGGATGGATATGTCATCAACAATCAATCTACGGTGCGCTCGGCTATCGAGCCTTTGGCGCTGACCTTCAATTTCGATGGAGTGGAATCGGATGACACTTTGAAGTTCCTGAAGCGTGGCCGTGCGTCGTCGCTGACATTGACCCAGCCTGATCTCAAATTCCTTAGCGATCAGGAAGGCGAGTTTCTTCGCGAGACGCGGATGCAGGAAGTGGAGTTGCCCGAGCGTGTGTCTCTGGTCTACCTGGACCCAGGCAAGGACTACCAGCAGAACACTCAGACTACTAAACGAATCAGCAAGCCGACGCCTAGCATGTTCTCGGCCAATCAAATCTCGAACACGATTCCAGTCGTGATGTCGGCGTCATTTGCCAAGCAACTTTCCGAGACGCTCCTGTACACGTCTTGGATCGAACGCATTCGCCAGGAGATCGCGATTAGCTGGGAGTACGCGAAGCTCGATCCTGTCGATGCCGTGACGATCAATCTCGACAATGGAACGGTATATGAAGTCCGGCTTACCTCGGTTGACATTGGCGCCGATCTGACGATGGAACTGAAGTCGGTGAACGAGAAGGCGACCTCTTATTCCTCGCATGTTCCGGCTGACGGCGGCGATGGATTCCCGCAGCAGGTTCTTCCTGGCCTGAGCACGACCAAGACTTTCATCATGGACTGCACGTTGCTTCGCGATAGCGACGATACCGGCGGTACTGTGTCGCGGATGTACGCCGCTGGTGGCGGCTTTGGTCAGCCCAATTGGCCCGGTGAGCAAATCGAGCACAGCGCCGATGGCAGCTTCTACAATGTGGTCGCCCAGATTCCGAATGAGTCTGCATGGGGATCGGTGGGGGATGCCCTTCCCGGCGTCACTAATCCTTTTGCCACGGACGAAGATAACACCATCACCGTGTTCATGAACTCTGGTGAGGATCAGCTTGAGAGCATCACCGATCTGGAGATGGTGAATGGGGCCAATCCTGCGATCTTGTGGGATGAGGCTACTGGCAATCTCGAAGTTATCCAATACCGCGATGTCACGCAAAATGATGACGGCAGCTACACGTTGTCTGGTCTCTTGCGTGGCCGCCGTGGTACTGACACTTTCGTGGGTTCTCATGTTGCTGGCGAAACCCTGCTTCTTATCAGCGCCGACACTACGGAATCTTTTCTCCTCGGACTCGGTGAACTGAACGTATCTCGGTACTATAAAGGCGTTCCGTATGGAACGGTCTTCGAGGATGCCCCGTTGAAGATCATCACCAGCACTGGTCGTGATTTGAAGCCCTACGCCCCGGTTAATGTGGCTGCGGCCATTGACGGCAGTGACATCGACTTGACCTGGGACCGCCGGACTCGCATCGGTGGGGCCTTGCAAGACGGCATCGGAACCGTGGTTTTGGGCGAGACTACGGAAGCCTACGAGGTTGACATCTGGAACGGCGCCGGGGATACTGTATTGAGGACTTTGACCTCGACTACGACCACGGTTACCTACCTGGACGCGGACATTACCACGGATTTCGGCTCGATCCCGGCTACGTTGACGGTTACGGTTTACCAGATGAGCGCAGCGGTCGGAAGGGGCTTTGGCAAGAAGGTGACGGTCGATGTCGTGTAATTCTCAGCCAGCTTTGGATCATGACCGCGAGAGGTCTCGCGATTACCAGTCTGTGCTTCGTAGCACACCAGAGGGCCGAGCTAAATCCAATCAGGCCGCGAAGGATTCATACCACCGTTGCAAGAATGGACTCGGCAAAAGGTATCGTGCTCGTATTGCGACAATGGCTCCTAAGAGCCCACGAACTTTGCAGAAGGTTTGCGTGGAGTCCGCGCGTTTTCGCGCGGAAGAGAAAGATATTCCTTTCGAGATCACTGTGGCGGATTTGTTTTGGCCCGTGGTATGCCCGGTGACAAATCTTGTACTCGATTATGAATTGAATGCTTCGGTCGGCTCAGGTAGGGGGGCGCACCGTCCTCGTTCAAACGCCCCATCTTTGGATCGCATCATCCCATCTAAGGGCTATGTGGTCGGCAATGTCAGAGTTATTTCTTGGAAGGCGAACCTCTTGAAGAACGATTGCACGGACCCGGCGGTGTTTGAACGCATGGCCCGGTATATCCGGGGAGAAATCTAATGGCTAACGATCTTGCGCTCCCCCAAGTCGCGGCCAATCAGAATCAAAAGGAAGTCACCATAAACAGCGCCACCGAACAACTTGGTGGCGCGGTGTCCGATGAACTCGCCGTCGATTTGACCTCTGGCAACGTCACGCTGTCATCCACCAACTATCGCAAGTACGTCGCCTTCGTGTGCTCGGGAAACTCGGTTGCTCGCAATCTCACGTTTCCAACCGTCAAGCGTGGGCTTGTCATCGTCGTTAATAATGGTTCGGCGACGATGCACGTCGTCAAGGGCTCGACCTCGCTGCCGGTCATCGCCGGGGCTTCGTCCATGTTCCAGACGGACGGCACTACGGATGGCCTCGTCGAGTTGCAAGCTGCCGGTAACGGCAGCGGCGCCTCCGTTGCGTGGCGCGGCGCGTGGTCCGGCGCGACCACCTATGAGCCCAACGATCTCACGCAGGATGGCGGCTCCACGTACATCTGCATTCTCGAACATACGAACCAAGAGCCTCCCAACGGCACGTATTGGGAACTTTTCGCCTCGAAGGGCGACACCGGCCCGACTGGGGCCACGGGTCCGACCGGGGCTACGGGTGCGACTGGGGCGACCGGCGCGTTCGGCGGCGCCGTCGCCATCGAGTATGAGTTTTCGACCACGACTGCGGATGCCGATCCCGGCAACGGCTTCCTGCGTCTGGATAATGCCACGCAGTTGAGCGCGACTACGATTCGCGCCGACTTGCTCGATTTCAACGGTGCGACCGTCACCAACATTTTGGATGTGTTTGACGATAGCACCAGCGCCGTCAACGGCTTCATTCGCCTCGTCAAGAAGTCGGACCCCACGAAGTTTATTCTCTTCTCGGTCGGCACCGTAGCGACCCCCGCTGGCTACCGCAATATCTCTGTCAATGAGGTCGCGGCGTCTGGCGCCGATCCTTTCGCTGATACCGACATCATCGTCTTGGAGTTCACGGCCAACGGCGACAAGGGCGACACCGGAGCGACCGGCGCCACGGGTTCGTCTGGCGGCCTCGGCACTACGGGCTTGCCCGGAGGTTCCGTTACCATCGAATATACATTCTCGACCACTACCTCTGATGCCGATCCCGGCGCTGGAAATTTGCGACTCAACAATTCGACGCAGGCATCAGCCACCAAGATTTTCGCCGATCTGCTCAATGACAACGGCGACGACTATACTGATCTGCTCGACACCCTCGATGCCAGCACCAATACGGTGAAGGGCGAAATCAAGCTTGTTAACAAGGCTGACTTCCGAAAGTTTATCATCTTCAACATGACGGCGCGGACAACCGCGACCGGCTATCGTAAGTTGGACATCACCGAGATTGCGACTTCGGGCGTCGATCCCCTTGTCAACGACGACACTATCTATCTCGTGTTCACGCGCGCTGGCGACAAAGGCGCGACGGGGGCCACGGGCGCGACCGGCGCGACCGGCGCGGGTGTCCCGACCGCCGGGTCCGCGCATCAAGTTCTGCGGAAGATCGACGGCACAGACTACAATACTGAATGGGCCGATCAGATTTACGACTTCGGCTTCTTCGCTGGCGGAAAGCCGGACACCGCTGAAATCGTTTTCAGGTACGTCGCTACTCGTGCTTTTCGGTTGCCATCGGCTCTTACGGGGTCGCAGTTCAATATCGGAACGAATCCGGCTGCGACCATGACGTGGACGATTAAGAAGAATGGATCGTCCGCATCTGGTTCCGGCGGCACCGTCGCATTCTCCACAAGCGGCACCCCAACGGTTACGTTTGCGGCAGACTCCGATTTTGCAGCCGGGGACATCCTCGAAGTGGACGCGCCGGGGTCACAAGATTCGACCGGCGCCGACATCTTCTTTGGCTTCCTCGCCAACTTGGTCCAGTAAAGGGGTAGCGTTATGGTACAGAAGTTCACGGTCAAATGTGGTGAAGCCTGGATGTTGGCCCAGGCCCACGGCAAGACCGATCCATTCGATAATCTCATTGAAGATGCCGTCTTCGATGTCAGCGATGAGTTCCTGTTCGAGAACACCGACGAGAACGTCGCCGAGATCATCAAGCGCAATCCCGATTGGTGGGGCTCTCCGTCGAAGCTGAGGCGTAGTGCCGAGCGCTATCTCGCGTGCATGAAGTTCAATCTCTACCTGAAGGCCGACATCCTCGACGGCGATCCCAAAAAGCTGAAGACCTTCGAGTCGTTGAAGGACGCGACGCTCGACAAGATGAATGAGACTACGCACATTCCGAATACCTGCCACGGCAACGGCCCGGCAGACGGCCACGCTTGCGTGCGGACCTATGTTTGGCATCGTGACAGCGATGCCGATGCCCGCGTGCATCATGACCACCGGATTCACCACAAATGTAAGAACCATCGCCATCTCGATGACGAGCGGTGCCACGCGCAGATTCAGCACGAAGGTCGTCACATGAGCAATGTGCTGATCGCCGCCGAACAGATGTTCGGGACTCCGGTTGGTGAGTTCCATTTTAAGTTCAACGCGAATCGTGAACTTGAGGTCAGCCATTCGCGTTTGACGGCGGCGGGGATGGATAAGCTCCAGAAGCATGTGCGGGCCACCTATCCGAATACGCCGACGCATGTGAAGCCGCACCCCATCCACAAAGAGGAGTAATATCCTGTGGGTGGAACGTCAGCCATCTTTGGTTTCTCTCGGCCAGGCCTTAGTTCCATAACGACCGGCGGCACGTCTCGCTACTGGCCGCTCGGTGGTAACGGGTTTGGCTCTGCCAGCACGACCGAAGCTCTTGGTCAGATGTATTTCTATTCCAACGGAACGCTGAAGAATCTCGGTATTACCATAACCACGAATACCTACACCCTCACATTCACCAGCCGGATCAATGGGGGCGCCGGGGCTCAGTCTATTTCGCAGACGGGCACTGGGCATTTTTCCGATTCCTCGAATATGGATTCGGTTACGTCCGGCCAGAATGTATACATCAAGGCAGTGACTAGCGATGGCTCCCATACGGTCACCATTGCCGGTGGCGAAGTCGAGTTCAAAGCCAGCACTGGCAGCGGTAATCCGTTCTGCTTTAGCTCCAGCAGCTATACGGTTCCTGTCGAATACCAGTCGGGAGCGGGTTCGTTGTCGGCATTCGCGCCGCTGTACGGTGGCGCCCAGAACACAACGCCATCTCCCACGGAAACGAAACTGGCAGATACCAAGTTGCGGGTATCCGGTACACTTCAGCGTTATCAGACTTACGTGCTGGTGAATACCCGAACGGTTGCCTGCTCGGTTACTTCTCGAAAGAGCACTACCGATCAGAATCAATCGGTCTCGATCCCGAACACCGGGGCCACGGGATATTTCGAGGATAGCAGCAACACCGATACCGTGTCGGGTGGCGACATCTGGAAGTACCATTTGAACGTTACCACCGGCACCGGGACGCTTGGTCTTGCATGGATGGGATGCTGGTTCACGACGACCAATCATCAGTTCGATGTAGGATGCGGATGGGATAAAACTGTTGCGTCTATTTCTACTTCGGTTGACAATTTCTACCCGATTTCTGGCTACGGGGACTCTACAACGACTGAGGCCAATGTCAAGCAAGTGGCGATGTTCGATTTCACCGCCGGGAATCTTCGTTGCACGGTCCCGACAAATTCCTCTGGGACTACGGTAACGGCGGCACTGTCGATCAATGGTTCTGCTGGGACTATGGCCCTGAGCATCACCAATGCTGTTATCGGAGATTTTGAGGACAGCAGCAATCAAGACAGCATCACCGCGACGGAGACGCTCGCATTTAGGCATGGGCCGCCGAACAATTCCAGCTGGATCATCTCCAACATCACGATGACCGGCGATCCCGGCGCTGCCCCACATCGCAAGCGCCGCATCTATTGGTCTCAAGGTGGGTAAGGTCATGGGAAAACATCACCGGCATTACGATCCGACCGGCCATTATTTCGAGGGCGGAAACCTCTTCGAGAGGATTCTTCGGTTCTTCAACCTGCTTGAGCCCAAGCAAATGGTGCTCTCGGTTTCCAAGATTGCGGTCTACTCCACACTCGGGTTGGTATTCTATGCTGTCAAGGCCGGACCCGGCAATATCGAGTTGGCGATGACCGCCCTTGCGGGTTTGGGGGTTAGCACGGTAAACTATGGGTATCGGCGGTACATGCAGTACCAGGAAGGGAATGGCCCGTATCCGACTCCGGCCAAAACTGACCAGCAGCCGCCCGATGACGTAGCTGATGCTGCCATGCGCGAGCTTGGAAAAGGTGGACCGAACAATGAGTAAGACGGGATTTGCCAAAGGGGCGGGACCGGCCATTTCGGGCGACGCGCAAAATTTGGCCGCCGGGCTCCGGCGTTTGGACAAGGTGCTCACGGGCACCGGCAAGGCGTATCTCAGCAAGGGCGATTGCAATCTCGATCCGTCCGTCATTCTCGACAACGCCCGTGTGCAGGTCGTTGGCGCGAACTCGGCGAACCGAACGCTTCATATCCCCTATGTGAATCGCGAAGTCATCTTCTCAAGCCATCCGAACAATCTCTTCGAGTTCGACATCGCCACCGACAAGATGACGATCTCGTTGAAGCCCGGCCAAAGTATCAAGGTGTTCATGGATGGCTTCGGCGGCATGGACGTGCTCGGCGGCTCTAGCGGCGGTGGCGGCCAGGGCCACGAAGGCAAGCGCGGTCCAGAGGGTCCACCCGGTAGACAGGGAGAACGTGGCGGCCAGGGCAATATCGGCCCGCGTGGTCCGCAAGGCAATCCCGGTCCAGCCGATCCGCGTTTCCAAATTCAGGACGGGCGTCTTCTGTTCGTTTCCGACCAAGGAACCTTTGTGATCTCGGCGACGAAGCTCCCCGGCTAAGGAGGAGCCGTTGTCATGTCCGACAATCTTGGGCTCGGTCGAATTGATCCAGCCGTCGAAGGTGACGACATCACCTTCGACGTTGCGTTGGGTCGTATCGACTCTGCCTTCACCAGCACCAAGCGCATATCGCTCAGCAGCGGCGACGCCGATGTAGCCACGGGCTACTACGTGCTGGCCGCGCGGCTGTTCGTGCTTCACTGTTTGGTGCCGGGCCGCGTTGTCAATCTTCCTCCCCTTCGCAAACGCATTATCGTTGCCAGCAGCGGTGACAACACCGAATCATTCGATGTCGTAAGTTCTGGCGGCCAGACCTTCACGATTGCACCCGGCGAGTCCTGGGATGTTTACACCGATGGCCCTGGTGGACGCCTCTCGGTCACGTCCGGCGGCCAGATCGGCGGCCAGGGACCGACAGGCCCGAAGGGAGATCAAGGCGATCCCGGCCTCGTCTACGTCGGCGCCTGGGCCTCGAATGTCGTCTATGAGATCGGCGATGTCGTCAGCGATCTCGGATCGTCGTTCGTTGCCGTCGCCGGTAGCACCAACACCGCTACTTCCAATCCTTCCTTCTGGCGCCTGCTCGCGGCGCGTGGAGACACCGGCCCAACTGGTCCGACCGGCGCTACGGGTTCCGCAGGAGGCAACGGCGCCATCGGCGCAACCGGACCCACAGGCGATGCCGGTGCCACGGGCGCTACGGGTGACACGGGCGGGACCGGGCCGACTGGGGCCACGGGGCCTGAAGGTCCGCAAGGTCCAGAAGGCATCGGCTTCATCTATCGTGGTCCGTGGGAGACGCTCGCCAATTACAATCTCAATGATGTCGTCACGTATAACGGCAGCAGCTTCATCGCCCTTCAAGACAACAGCGGGCAGACGCCGGACGATCTGGGATCGCCGTATTGGTCTGTGCTGGCGCCGAAGGGCGCGCAAGGCGCGTTCCTCACTTGGCAGGGCGAGTGGAGTTCCAGCGTTCCGTACTCCGTTTATGATGTCGTCAAGTTCGGCGATGTCATCTACATTGCTCTCATCGCTGGCGTCAATCACTCGCCGGATGTGTCTCCGACGTATTGGGACATTCTCCTCGAAGCCACGACGTTGCCGCCGGGCGGGCTCGCCGGTCAGGTGCTTACCAAGGGCAGTGACGCCGACTTCGATTTCGTGTGGTCCGATCCTCCTACCGGCGGCAGCGGCGGCACCGGCCTCGCGTGGACGGGCATCTGGTCGGCGCTGACTTCGTACACTGTCGATGATGTCGTCGGCTTCAGCGGCTCGGCGTACATCGCGCTGACGAACAACCTGAATAGCCAGCCGAACACTAACCCGACTGATTGGGATTTGTTCGTCGCTCGCGGCGTCACCGGCAATACTGGAGCGCCCGGTAGTCCCGGCATGGTCTGGCTTGGCGATTGGTCTTCGGTCACGACCTACGGTCGCGGCGCCGTCGTCTTCGACAATGGGTCTTCGTATTTTTGCCAAGTCACGCACACGAACCACGAACCGCCGAATGCGATCTATTGGGACTTGGTTGCACAGAAAGGTGACACCGGAGAGACTGGACCGACTGGCCCGACTGGAGCCACTGGCCCCGCCGGAATTTCGTTCGTTTGGCGTGGTGCGTGGACCGTCACGCCCTATGCTGTGAACGATAGTGTGTCGTATCTCGGGTCGTCCTATGTCTGCATCTCATCGTATACGCCTAGCAACTCCAGTCAGAATCCCGTCGCGCTTCTCGGCTCGCGGTGGAATCTCGTCGCCGCAAAGGGCGACACCGGCTCGACTGGGCCTACGGGTCCGACAGGCGCGACCGGCTCCACTGGTCCGACTGGGATCATCGGGACGTGGCGCGGTGCGTGGTCTGGGGTCACCGCGTATGTGATCGGTGATCTCGTTGAGGACAATGGCTCGGCGTACTATGCCGTCGCCGACAACACCAACTCGGAGCCTCCTAGCGTCAATTGGGGCCTTGTCGTTTCCAAAGGTGCGACCGGCGATACCGGGGCGACTGGCGATACCGGCGATACCGGCCCCACTGGTCCTACCGGCGCGACCGGGGCCAATGGCGCCTCGTCAAATCTTTGGCAGTACCGTGCGGAGACCGGCATCACCACGGGTGATCCGGGTAGCGGCCATATCCTGTGGAACAACGCGACCCAAACTAGCGCCACGGTAATCAATGTCAGTCATCTCACCGATGATGTTTTGGACATCGACGTTTTCCTTGCGTTGATTGATGTCGGCCAGACCTTCATTGTCCAGGATGCGAATGACTCCGACAACTACCAGATTTGGAGCGTCGCAAGCGCCATCACCATTCATGCGAACTCGTATGCGGAAGTTCCGGTCACGCTTGTTTCTTCGGGTGGAACTGGCACGACTGGTTTTGCGAATAACCGCCAATTGTTCGTCGCTATCTTCTCTCAGGGCGCTACCGGCCCGACTGGTCCCACGGGTCCGACTGGTGCCACTGGCAACACCGGAGCGACTGGAGCCACGGGCGCGACTGGTCCGACCGGCGGCGCCTTCGCTATTCAGTATGCGTTCTCGACGACCACGACCGATGCCGATCCCGGCAATGGTATTCTCCGGCTGAACAATGCGACCCAGGCGTCGGCGACGCAAATGTACGTCGATCTCGTTGACAACCTCAGCGCTGCCGATTGGACTTCGGTTCTCGATACCTTCGACCAAAGCACGAGCACGATCAAAGGCTCGATCCGTCTCTTCAAGAAGACTGATCTCTCGCAATGGATTATTTTCGATGTGAGCGCGCGAACGACCGCGACCGGCTATCGCAAGTTCACGATCACGAACTCTGGATCGTCCGGCGCCAATCCGTTCGCCGACGCCGACATCCTGATCCTGGTGTTCACGCGCTCGGGTGACAAAGGTGATACCGGAGCCACGGGCGCGACCGGCACCACTGGGGCCACGGGCGCTACGGGAGCTACCGGTGCCACTGGAGCCACGGGGGCTACGGGACTGGCCGGTGGTCCGATCACAATCGAGTACACGTTCTCGACGACAACTACCGATGCTGATCCCGGTAACGGCAATCTTCGTTTGGACAATGCCACCCAGCTTTCGGCGACAACTATCCGCACCGACTTGCTCGACGATCTCGCGGTTGATTGGACTGCGGTCCTTGATACCTTCGACGCGCCTACGAGCGTCAACAAAGGCGTCATTCGCCTCGTGAAGAAATCCGACTTCACGAAATGGATTCTGTTCAATGTCACAGCGCGTGCGGCCCCCGCCGGATACCGCAACCTGACGGTCGCCGAAATTTCTGGAAGCGGAGCCAATCCATTTGCTAACAACGACACCATCTATCTCATTTATGATCGCATCGGCGACAAAGGTGACACCGGAGCCACAGGTGCAACCGGAGCCACGGGGGCGACTGGTGCCACTGGAGCGACGGGTACAGCCGGTAATACCATTACGGTCAAAGATGAAGGCACCAATCTGACGACTGCTCCGACAAGCATGAACTTCGTTGGCGGCGGAGTCACGGCTACGACCGTTGGTAATGATGTTACGGTGACAATCCCTACGCCGGTCATTCCTAAGTTTGCAGCAACAAACAATACCACTCAGTCGTTCACGACTGGCGTTTCCACAAAGATCACTTTTCAGGTTGAGACCTTCGACACAAATAGCAATTTTGCGACAAGCACATTTACTGCTTCTATTGCTGGTTATTATCAGTTTAACGGCATCGTGCGTGTTGCTTCGGGTTCAAGTAATGTGACGAATGCAACGGCTTCACTCTATGTTAATGGTACACAAACCATTCGTGGCACTGGACAATCCGCAGATACGGCTGCTGCCGCACACGCAGGGATCGTTTCCGCGTTGCTTTTTCTCAATATCGGAGACACTGTTGAACTGTGGGGCAATGGCACGGGCACTTCACCTTTCTTCGACTTTTCGGGGTCCGCCGGAGCGCAATGCTTCTTCAACGGATTTTTCGTCGGCGCGGGTAATGCTTAACTCAGCCAAAGGAGAACGGCACGAGTTGCAAATGTCAGTTGTTATAGATTAGGTTCACATTCAGCACGATGATGTAATTCAACCAAGGAGAATGACTATGACAAACTTCGCTTCAATCGCCGTGGAAATTCCGGAATACGGAATTGCCAGTGTCGTGGGCGGCGTGACTATCACATACCCTGTTATGCCTGTCGATGATACCCGCTACGGGAGTGTAGCGTGGGTGGGGTGCAAAATGCGTCTTTGATAGGTTTTACTGGCGTCGAGCGCAGGCTCGCTATTTTCGTGGGCGGCGGTTATGTGATGGCGACTCCGGCGGCAATCGAAGACAAGATGGGCGGCGGTTCTCTCGGCACCGTGGTCCTTCCTACAGGATGGACTCTGCTCGCGATCATGTAAATGGCGCCGATTACCGGGCATTCTCCGTAAGGTTGCATATATGAGTCACAAAGGCGCATAATGACTCGTATATAAGTCATTAGGAGGGAAGGCTCATGAGTGATCGCATCGACCAGATGATCGCCGTCATCATCAAAAATGAAGGCGACAAGTACACGAACATCCCCGGTGATAAGGGCGGGCCGACCAAGGACGGCATCACGTTGAAGTACGCGCATGGTGTCGGTTTCATCTCGATGGACCTCGATCACGACGGGGATGTAGACGAGCGTGACATCATGCTTGTCACTGCCGAACTCGCGGCGACGCTTTATCGACATGACTTCTTCGAGGCGCCGAGGATCAGTAGACTGCCCGTCGAACTCCAGCCGCAGGTCTTCGATACCGCTGTGAACTCGGGGCCGCCCCGTTCGATTCAGATGCTTCAGCGCACGCTTGGCAAACTCGGCTATCGCACCGATGTCGATGGCGTTATCGGCCCGGAAGTCATCTCCAAGGCCAATGCCGCTTGCACTGCTCTCGGCTGGGCCGTCGTCAACGATGCGGTCGTGGACACGCGCAAAGAGTTCTATCGCGTCATCGTCAAGATGGACCCATCGCAACAGAAGTTCATTCACGGCTGGATCAATCGCGCCGAGTCCTGGTATGTGGACAAGAGAAAAATCGGCTCATAATCTGGGCCGGAAGGTCGGGGTTGCCGATTGCCTTCCCGTGGGGCTATAATGGTGTTCTGAGCAAATCTCCGCAACGGAAGGACAGTATCATGGCCGATGTCAAGAAGGTAGTCGCCGATGTTTCCGCGAAGGCCGACTCCGCAGAGTCCAAGGTCGAAGCCGCGACCGGCATCAAGGGTTCGTCCGGGAATTGGTTCTCGGCGCATCCGGCGTTGCTTGTTATCGTGGGCCTCGTGGTTGTCGCCCTCGTCGTCCTCAAGGCGTGCGTGGGTTAAGGCCCACGTCACAGGATTCGTCCGATGAGCATTATCTCCGGTGGCCTGAGTCTTCTCACTGGTGGGGCGTCGTTCCTCAGTGGTGCGAAGTATTGGGTAATCGCCCTGGCCCTGGCTACGGCAATCGCCGGAGCCGCAGGCTACTACAAGGGATACACCAAAGCTACCGGCATTGCCGAGGACAAGCTCGTAGCCGCCCAGATGGAGATGTACAACAAGGGCGTCACTGCCCAGAAGAATTTCAGCGATCACCAGTTCGAGGTCGCGTCCAAGGACTTTAGCACCCGACTCGCCGCTCTCCAGAAGCAGAAGCAGAAGGTCATCACCATCACCGAGACGCTGCATGATCTCGTGCCGCAGGTCGCGGCCTGCACGGTGTCGCCAGCGGCGATGAAGGCCCTCAACGACGTGGTGACCGAATAATGAACGCGAAATGGTATCTCCGGTTTATCGCGATCATGTCGTTCATGACGATGCTGACGGCTTGCGCGTCCACGCCCGATATTCCGTTGCCGCTGCCTCCGCAGTTGTGCAAACCCGCATCCGATCTCGTGGCGCCGAAGCATCTCAAGCGCGTCCCCGAAGTCGCGACCGAGAACGATCAGTTCTACTCGTTGTTCTTGATGGAACGCGCCGATCACGCCACGGACATCAAGGACTTCAATTCGTTGCTGCGGACCTGCGTCGATTCGACTTTGCCCGAGCACATTCCCGTTTTCGCCGATTAAAGGACTACGCCCGTGGCCGACGACATCAATTTTGAAGTACAGCGCACCCTCGGTCGTCTCGAAGGCGGACAGGAACAGATTCTTGACGAACTCAAGCGGTTGCGTGTGGACTTCAACGGCCATGTTGAGGCCGATGACAAACGCTTTGGCCGGATCGACGCTGATCGCAATAAGGCCAAGGGTGCGGGCTGGGCCATCCTCGGCATCTTCTCTGCGTGCATCACCTTCGTCGGCAGCGCCGTCCTCGCGGTATTCGAGGGCTGGGTGAAGTTCCACTAATGCGCGGCCTCCTCCGACAGCGACAATAAGACATATCCGATAATCTTCGCAGCTTTCGATAAGCTATGCCTTATCGCGACGCTTCGCTGGGGATTCGTCCAACGGTAGGACTCCGGGCTCTGAACCCGGCAATGCAGATTCGACTTCTGTGTCCCTAGCTAAGCGCCGTACTTCTCATTCCAATGAAATTTGCGATGGCAGTTTGAGCACAAAACATCGCACTTTGCGATCTCTGCGAGGATACTGGGTTTTCCTCTACCAGCGAGAACACCGTGCGTAATATCGAAAAGTTTGGAGAATGGATCACGGTGATGGAAGTCCAAGCAGGCCGGATGCGATTCGGGGCAATGCGAGCATTTCAACTTAGCCCTCAACGCCTCGAACCATTCACGGATTTCTATTTTTCGGCTCCTGATTCTTTTGACCTCTGATACCCGATTACGAGCGTACCATCGGTTTTGGGCCTGAAGTTGTTTCGACCGATCTCTCATGGCCCAAAAGATAGCCCATTCGTACCCTTAAGTCAAGTCCGAATCCTGTGTCCCCAGCCAAGCGCCGCGATAACATATACGTTGTCGTCTTCACGGCTTTTGATAACGCAGATGTTGTCGGTGTCGCCGCCGTTATACTCACTTCGTCCATTTGCGGGTATAGCGGCCCCGTATCCGAATCTGGCCTCTTTGTGTCCTGATTAGCTTATGGTGCTGTGCGGTTGCAAGTCTTTGGTGTCGTGCGGTTGCAAGTCTTTTGTGTTTCCCGAGCGGGGTCATTTCTCACTATCCCGTATCTCAGGGACGCGAAAGTTCCCGAGCGGGATCAAATTTGGCCGGTTGTTTGGCCGGTTCCATGTCCGGTTTGAGAAATGCGCTAAAGGCGTAGTCTGGCTACGCTTTCGGGGCATCTTCCTAAACCGGGTGTCCGGTAGAATGTCCGCTTTTGGCCGGTTCTTTGGCGGTTCATCGACACGTCCGGGCGTCATGTCGTCGGCGACGACATCAGAGGCTCTAGGAAGGCCGCTGGCGGGCTCCATTTTTGGGATGGACCACGCGCCGGGGACGGGCCGGACCCAGCCACGGCCCGGCTCTGCCTGGGTTTCAGACCTTCTTGACCATCTTCCAGGCGGCGATCCCGTCGTCGTAGTAGTCCTTGATGGTCTTGGCCCGGTAGAAGCCGTACCGGCGGTAAAAGCGGATGCCCTGGTCATTGGTTGCGTTGACGTGCAGGCTCACGTCCTGGTGCCCCCAGCGCCGGGCGCAGGCCACAGCCTGATCCATGAGCCGCTGGCCCCAGCCTGTACCCTGAGTTTGCCGGGCGACCGCGAGGTTGGCAACATAGGTGCCGATCCCGTGCTTGCCCGAGTTCTCGACAAAGATGTATCCCCGGATGCTGCCGCGCTCGTTAACGAGCACGTACCGGCGTTGGTTGACGGGGTAGCACCGCATCGACGCCCACGATTGCGGGTCGGGGAACGTCAAGTCCAGGCGATGGACCGCCATTGCGTCGCGCTTATGGAATGCTCTGATACGAAGTTGTTCGGTCACGATGACATATCCTCCGGTGATCTCCAACCAAGGAACTGGCACATGCGGGGATGGTCATAGCCACCGACCGCAAGGTATTGGAATTTGGCGAAGCGGCCAATGACGTTTTCCCGGTCGTTCCAGATCGCTTCGCGGTCGGCGTGAGTGAAGCCGCCTCCGATCTCGAATGTGCCGGGCCACTTTGGGTTCTTGCATACGAGCGTGCCCATGCGCTCGCGCGCGACCTTACCGGCCTTCGCCGACGACCGCTTTGCGCGGCCACGCTCATCGCGTGTCTTCTCGTTCGTGTTCTCGAACTCCTGGGTGATGGCGACGACCTCGCCCTCATCGTCTTCCCACGGCTTCACTTTCAACAGGAACGCTTCCTTGAGCGTTGACCGTCCGAACTTGTACGGGGCATCGCCGCGTCGGAGGATCAAGCCCTCGTGACCGGCGGCCAGCGCCACGCCGAACAGGCTCTTGACTTCTTGCTGATTCCTGACAACGTGCTGGGCAATGATCTCGACCCAATCGGGGAGTCCAGTCGGTATCAAGAAGTAGCGGTCATCGTATGTGCCTCTGACGAGGTAGTTGTCGAAGACGAAGAACCGAATCGTGGGTGCGCCATCGTGTGACATCACCGCAGAGGTCGTGGCCCGGAAATTCACGAAGCCATCGGTCACGACCCCGATTTCGCCGTCGAGTCCGTGGGGCAACGAGGACAGCAGCGAGTGAACGTGCCGATTGGGGATCGGCTTCAGCGAACGTGTCCGTGGGCCGTCCGGTGTTACCACAGCGCGGATGCCGTCCATCTTGTAGGACGCCAGCAACGGATACGTGAGCGCCGAGAGATCGGCGGCGTCCACGGCCAGCATCGGCTCGAAGGGCCTGTCCACCGCCTTAGCCATGTTCCGCGACCTCGGCCATCTCGATCATGGATTGGAAGCGTGCGAGCGCGCGTTTGAAGTCTCCGAACTCTTTCTCAACGTCGGGAGCCACGCGCAGCAGCCAGTCGATGTTGCGTTCCTGCTGTGCCTTTGGCAACAGCGGATTGACTTCCTCCGGCCCGAAGCGAAGGGTCTTGGCCGCCGCCTGGACAATGACGCCGAGGGCGATCACGGTCTCACCGGCCTCCTCGATCACATGCGCGAGGAATTGCTCGGGCGTCTTCTGCTTGGAAAGAAACTCGTCGTGTGCCATTTCCTACCCCATTGGATTGAGAGATTCGTGCCGGGAAAGTTCTGTGATGCCATCGCTGTTGATGGCGTATCCTCGCGATGTGGACCACGCCCAACCCTTCTTCACAAGGCGCTGGCCCATCGCCCCGCCGATGCGACCAAGGCCCTGCGCTGACATCCCATAGCCGTTGCGCTTGAGGCCGCCGGTAACCGCGTGGCCGAGCGCCGCCGGGTAGACCTCGCCGTAGTGCTGACCGAGGATGCGAATGTACCGGGCGCCGTAGTCGCGTTCGAGCGCGCGATGCAGACACCGGAGGGCGGCGATCTGTTTGGGTGTCGTCGTTGTCATCCTTCGATGGCCTTTTCGTCCACGTATCGGGCGTAGCACCATGCTGTAGGATTGTCGGGGTCGTGCGATGTAGGCCAATCCCGATAGATCGCAAGGGCGTTGCCGGACTCGTCGTAGAGGATTGGATAGACATCGCCGTCACGACGCATAGCGTGATGGAGATGACAGGCGACTACGCGGCCATCGTCATATCTGACGTAGAGAAGCGTCTCGGTGGGCGGATGGATGTCGTTGAACTCGTGCCAGTTTCGTTCGCTCATGATCTTGTGTCCTTGTTCACGTCCCAGAAGCGCACTTTCTTCATCTTGGAGATCGTGGAGTAGCCTTCGGAGACGGCATGGTGTCTACCGTAATCATGACAGACGATCCGGCGCTCGAAGACGCCGTAGTTCTGGTATTTGAAATCGTTGAGGAAACGCGGGGCGGCGACCGGCAACTTCGTGGTGCCGGGGATGATCGGTGTCGTCCGCTTCATCAGCAGCACCGAGCCGTTCTCGGAGATGTTGACGCACGGTGCCAGCCACGACGCCATCTTGGTGTCGCGAAGCTGGTCCCAGAGTTCCCACTCGGCCACGTTCTGAAAGCTGTGCGAGGCTCGCTCGATCTTGACGACCAGGGACTTGTCGAGCTTGCACGCGAATACGTCGCGACCGATTCCATAGCCGAGCTTCTCGCCGACCATCAGATCGAAGAACTCGCGTGAGATCGCGCTGGTGAAATAGACTTGGCGGACTTCAGAATCACGGGCCATCACAAATCTCCACGTAGATGTCGCCGTGGCAAGCGACATCGTGATCGGGTTCTTTACAGACACAGCCCAGCGTCTTGCCGGTCAGGTCTCGGCGGATGCGCTTCTGAAACTCCAGGTCAGCGAGGACATCGGTTCTGTGTTTGGCGATGACCTCCTCGCGGGTTCCGTGTTTGCCGATGACATACTTGTTGCCGTAGATGCTGGGCCGGGTGATTCTGGTATCGCAGGGTTCGTACTTGATGTTGACGACCCGTGTCATTTTTCGAGGATCGCTTTCGAGGCAGCAGCCTTCGTGACCATGAATCCGTAGAGTGGGCCAGAGAGCCGGTCGGCAATGGCCTTGAGATGCAAGCGCCGCTCGATGCGATTGTGGGTCAGCCCGAAGGTCATGTGCTCTTGCCGGTGCGCGAGCAATTCCTCATTGTATCGGAATTGGGGATTGGTGAGATACCAGTGCCACCATTTCTCCGGGCTCCAGTTCGGCTCGCTCGGGTCTCTTTCGCCGGGCAGACCCGTGAAGTATTCGGCGAGTTGCCGACGCGAATGAATCTCTTCGTGCGCGACCAACTCTTTCGGAATTGAGACCCCGGTCGGATTGTGGATGGTGTCGCCATAGCAGAAGAGAACGCCGGGTTTACGGCAGGCGGCGCCGAAGACCTTCTCGATCTCGGCGATGTTCGGCGGCAGCGTCAACGCGATTTTCATGGACCCGTTCCAATCACGATAGGGTTGATGAAGGCTGTCTCCTCGTCGTTAAGTCCTTGGACCTCGACGGCGCACCATTGTAGGAAGCCCGATATGACCGCGAGCATTTTGCATCCTGACCACGGCTTAACGCATTCAGCCGGTGACCGCACCACGCGCATCTTGGAGAAATACTCCTGAGTGAAATAGCAGGGGCCGCCGACAGCAACGTCGTAGTACGATGTCATCGAAGTTCGTCCCTGATCTTCATGAGCATACGGCCCAGGTGATTGAAGCCGAGGCCGCCGCATTGTCCCCAGAAGGTGTCGCCCCAGTAGTTGCCTTCGACGATTTCACCGTCGATCTCCGCGAGCTTCGCCGCGAGTTCGGAGCCACGGGCGAACTTCTGCCTCAACAGCGCCTCCATCACCGGGAGCTTGATCGCGTCCCAGTCGCGGCGCAGGATGAGCTTCTGGCCGCGTCTCTTGGCGTCTCCCGGTCTTGGGCACATTGCCAACGACGCGAACCAAACCCATTGATGCTCGTCCGTTGTCTTCGCCGCTTGATAGGCGTGCTCGACGGTCGGGTAATCAAAATTGCCGACGCCACGAACTTGCGCCGGGTAGAAATTCGAGAGCCACCGGAACTTGCCGGTGAAACTCTTCACTCCCCCGCTTTCTTGCATCCCAAGCTCCTCAGAAGACGGCGCAGGCCGGAGCGCCGATTCAACAGGCCCCGATAGTCGGAGGGTGTCCCCGGATACGTCGAGTAGTAGGTCTTGAGCCCGACTTTGAAGTAGACAGCGGGGTGCTCAGCCCGATGCCCGAACTCGTAGGTGGTTATCCCGAACGAGATCAGTTCTTCGGCGAGCATCTTCTCGAAGTCACGGCGTTTCAAAGGAACTCTCCGTTCTCGTCCACGCGCTCGAAGTTCTTCAGGCTGAGAATGGCGAAGTCTTCGTGCAGGGCTTGCGGTGACAGCGCGCAGTGATTATCCCGCGAAGTGATGTAGCCGATGACGGCCCGGATGCGGCGGCCAGTGTAGCCGTCGTGGTCGGAGGTCTGTTCCATGAGCACAACGCCGTCACCGACCACGAAGTTGCGGTCGTCCGACCGCCTAAGATCGTGGGTCTTGGCGCCGGTCCAGATCGGATCGAATTGCTTGTGCGATGATTTCAAAAAATGTGTCGTGCTCACAACCGCCCCCTCAAGAATGTCCGAAGCTCGGCGTCGAGCCGGATCACGGAATGATGTGCCGGGTCCATATCCGAAGCCTTGGTGAACTCCGACAGGATGATGTCGCCATTGTCTCCGAGTTCAATCGACAGCGTGGCCTCGCCGATTGCCAACAGGTCTTTCCCGTTCTCAGCGTGGCCCGGCAGGACTACGCCTGGGGTCTTGCGCTCAAAGATGATGTTGTGGTCGATGTCGGCTACCATCAGACCAACTCCTCCATGCCGCGCCAAAGCTTGTGGTCGTCCTCGTAGACGCGGAACCAATTCGGACTTTGCTCACCGCTGAACTCGGCGTTGAGGCTGTCCACAATCTTGGAGGCCAGCGGCTCGTCGATGTCCGTGCAGATCAGGTAGTCGGCCACGGTCTCGCGCGCGAAGTTGTCGGTCATCACGATCTTCATCTGTAGAACTTCTTCTGAATCCGCGCAGGCAGTTTCGTGTGGATACGGCCTTCGCCACGTTTAGGCCAGTAGCCCGGCACGCGGCGTTCGATGAACTCGACTTTCTCAATCAAGTCCGCCCGACTGCTGCTCTTGTGGCAGTAGTCGTGCAGGAATCCGTCGTCGCCCAGGACTTCTTGGATTGGGGAGACGCCGGAGGCGAGCGCGAGCATACCAAGGAAACAAAGCGCGTGCAAGACGATCAGTTCGTACTTGCGACGTTCCATGCGTTTCTTTTTCAGGATGGTGGACGCCCGCTCATAGGGAGCGGCCCGGCTTCCGCGTTCGCAACGCACGCGCTCGCCGATGCCGCGTTTCTCGGCGATGTCGATGGCCTGCCGCTTCGATGTAGCCCAGATGTAGCCGCCGAAGACACCAGGGCGCATCGCCTGTTCCTTCTTGCCAATGGGCGCCCAGTTCGCTCGATAGTCTGTGATCCACCAAGCCATCAGTTTTCTTCCAGTGCGTCTTGGTCGGCTTTCATCTGCGCCCTGAGTTTGACTTCGGATTTGAGACGGGCGAGCCGAAAGGTGTAGATAGTCTTGGCCGTGGACAAGATCGCGGTTATGGTCATGGCCGCTGCGACGATAGCAACGAGCCAGTCTGGGAAGTTGATGGCGAACTCGACGTGCATCAGAGGCTCCCGAGGACGTTGACGACGGCGTTGGGGTAATCCCGCTTCAGGAGCTTCTCGGCGCGCACGGCCTGGGCCTCGTTCAAGATCATAGCCGTGCCTTCGTCCGGCGACAACGTGCAAGTCCGATGTGGCCGCAGCGGAGTTCCCATGCGAATGCCGTTCGGGGTCTTCGCCTTGCGAGGTCGCCCAGGAGTATGCGTCACCTTGAAGCCGGTGACCCGCGAGTACGGACCCCCGTCTTTGCGATGGGCCAAGAACTTCATTTGGTGGGTGACTCCTCGTAGAATTGAGCGAGCTTGTTCACGATCAGGTCGAGCTTGTGATCGACCGGATGGGTGACGATGATCGGCGTCGCCCGCAGGCGCCGTTCCTTCTCGGCGAGGCACAAGGCCCCGGCCCGAATGAGATCGCGCTCAGGCGTCTTCGGTTTCCACCATTCGGGCGACCACGGCCAACCCAGGGGAATGCCGTTGTCATCAACGGACAGCGGGATGACTTCGCCTTCGTAGACGAGGCCGCCCGCGTTCTGGTAGTAGATGATCGCGGCCCGCAGCATCTCACTGCCGTCGTGGGCATCATCGTGCTCTGCGGTCCAGCCCTCGACGGCGATCTGGCGCTTTCTCTCGGTGATGAGCGCGGCGAATGCTTTGACCCTGGCTTCGGCGGCAGCGGTTCTCATTTGCCCTCCCAGAACAAAACCCAGTCCCGAGGGACTGAGCACCAAAGATAGTCCGGCGTCATTTCCCCTTGGAAATTGAAGATCAGCTTGTTCGTCTGGTCGTAGAGGATCAGCGCCTTTGCGGGGCCGAGACCGTATTCCTTCAAGTACCCGGCGACGATGAAGTCGGACATCGGAAACAGGTTGTGCTTGTCCTTGAAGAGAATGGGCTCTCCGGTCGGCGGCATCTCGTCCTTGAACGTGCGCCAAACGAAAGGCCCGCGACGTACTGGCGGGGTCACGATCCGGGGGCCGTCTGGCCGATGTTGTTTGCTCATGCTTCTTTCCTCAAAACTTTGCCTCGCAGGAATCCGCCCTTGCGAACTTCCTTCTCGCGGCGCTGATGTTCGATCTCGGACCAGGGCACAGCATTCAGCGTTGCCAAGTCCATCAACACTTGGAGAGCGTCCGCATATTCCACGGGGTCGGTCATCGACTCGCGGATTTCCTCGGCCTCTTCGTGGAGCTTGCCGATGAGAAGCAGTGGCACCATGTTCGCGGCCACGGGTGGCTCCACGTCATAGGAATTGCCGGTCCTGGCAACGTAGGCGGCGTGGCCCGGATCGTCCTCCGGCCCCAGGAGATCGCGGATGACTTTCATCTTCTTAGTTCCCACTTGCGGTCTTCCTTCCGATGGCATACTTGCGGGCGACGGCGTAGGCCCCGAGCGCGAACCACGCGCACTGAAGTACAAAGCTGGCGTAGGCTTGATGCGCGTAGACGTTGGCGCCGACGAGCACGGCACCGACGATGTTGGCAGCGTTCGACCAGTAGGACGTGCCCGCCAGCTTTCCCGTGGATACGAGATAGTACGCCACGAGGACGACGGCGATGCCGGTGTAACCGAGGACTTCGATCATCCGCCGTATTGCTCCACTTTGGATCGTTCGAGATCGGTGAGCCCATCCTCGCCCTTGATGGTGTTGTCCACCAGTTTAGCCGGGCGCGGGAAATAATGATACCAGCCGATGACAGTCCACGAGCATGTTTCGAGGCCGCCAAAAAAGAACGGCCAGTGGACTCCGAACTTTGCGAACAGCCACCCGAAGTAAGTCACGCACGCGAACCAGAACAAGGCGATGGTTTGGGCCGGGACTTCAACGGCGTTGCCGGTTCTGAGCGCTTTATATACTGACGGAAATGCGGCGATGCCGAACAACGCCCCACCGAGTCCGCCGAGAAGATCAATGTCGAAGTTCATGGTCGTGCTCCCCAGTGCATGATGCCGTTAGCGGCGTTGTTCGAGTAGAAGTGAATCCGATTGTCGGCATCGACTTCGAGATGGTGATACTTGAAGACAACGAACTGTGCCGGTGCGTAATTCTGCGGGCTTCCAGTGCCCCCGAAATAGTGGTGGCCTCCGACTTTGAAGGCGAGCAATCGCTCTTGCTTGTTCCAAGCGCAGAACGTGAGCTTGCCCCAGGAGACGCCGATGATCTCCATGCGACGGTCATTGTGGAGGACGATCTCGGTCTGCATCAGCGGTTCACCTTGCCGAGTACCGCGTGATCGGGACACAGATGGCTGACCAAATAGTATTCGCCTTGCTTTGGGTCATGCACGAGGCCCGAGATAACTTTCCACTGCTTGCGCGTGATGATGTCATTGGCCTCTTCTTGGGACCGCGCATAGACAGTGACCTCGACGCAACAGCCACGGGCCTCATCGCAACCGATTGTGAAGGGAAGCTTGAACGCCATCAGAGAAGTCCCTCGGACATCGCTCGGTTGAACACGTAGTCATCGGCCCGCTTCTGGGTCTCGGGCCGGGGTTTGACGCCGCTAGTGTACTGGGCCTTGAAGTCTGAGGTCACCGTGAAGCGGGTGGCGTAACGGCGTAGACTGGGGGCCAAGGACGGCTGCGCGAACGAGAATTGGTAGCCGGGTTTGAAAATGTGGTCGCCGCCCTCGGTCACAGCTTCTTACCTTTCACGCCATCATTATCACGGACATTGGTTTTTGTCAATGACAATTTGCGCCCCGGCACGAGAATCCTCATGGCCTTTATCATTCCGCGCGGGATCGTGAACAAGTTTGAAACCCGGCCCGTGTGATTGGCATCGTAGCGTCCGGCAATCGCTTGGCCGAGGCACACCGAATGCTTCGACTCTTTGATGAGGTAGCCGACCGTCTGCACGGGATGCGGCTGGACATCGGCGTCGCCGTGGAGAACATCGGTCCAGCCGGTGAACCCGCTGTAGGCGTCATCCCACTCGACAATGACAAGTGGATATACGATCCCGAAGGTGTCGTGCCATGAGTAGCCCTTGGACTTGAGGTAATCGAAGTTCGGGGTTTCGGTGTCGTCGCCGTCTGTGCGCTTCACGAGCCCCTCCACTTGACGATGAGTTGCATTGACGCTTCGTGGTCGATCTCATGCAGCACCGAAGTCGAGAGGCCGATGCGTTCCAGTGCCCGGCTGCGTTCTTCCTTCAGCGAGGCCACGGCCAGCAGCGCCGACTTCGTGGGGTCGTTGCCACCGAACTCATGGAAGGATGACGCACGCAAGGCCGCGATTGCGAGATCGAACTTTACGACCTCGGCGGCGTTGACCGCGATTTGGTTCTTGAGATTGGATATGCGCTTAGCGATCTCGGCCCCGGTTTCGACCTTGGGCCGCATGTCGGCGTAGGGTGCGAGCGGATCACCGCTTTTAGAACCTGCCATCAACTTCTCCCGAGGATCGCGTCCATGATAACCGAATGCTCTTGACTGCCGAACTCCTCGCTTGAGTTCGAGTGCCCGATCTCGCGCATGATGACGCCGTGTTCCTGGTGACTACCCGCGTCGCTTCTTGGGCAGGAGCGCGGCGGCGTCCATGTCTTTGAGCCACTTTTGGAGGTCCGGGTCCGCGAGACACGAGACGACGGCGCCTTTGTCGAACTCATTCACAACTCCCTCGGCGATGATTTCTTGTGCGTGGACGGCAATCGACCCGAGCTTCACGAGCACGGGCATTGACAGATCGGTGAGGCGGCTCATTTAATCAAGTCCCGCACCCGACGCTTACCGACAGGGGTAAGCACCCACACGTAGAGCTTGGTGATGCCGTTGACGAGGGTCTCGGTCTTTGTCACGAGTCCGCTGGCGTGCGCCCAGAGCATGACCGGAGATGCCCCCGTTGGCGTCATCGTCATGTCGCCGTCCGCGAACAACGCCGCGAATGAGATCGTGTTCCTGACTTCGATGTCGGTCGGAACCTCGGCGGCGATCAGCGCCTTGAGACCGTCCTCGGCTCGGGCCAGGGCCTCAACAGCCGTGTCCACATCCACGAGTTCGGCGTCGATCAATGCGGCGTCAGCATTCTCGGAGATCGGTTTGAGCGCGGCCCACGCATCGGAAATGCGGTTGCAGGCGATGACCAAGGCTACGCGGCGGCTCAACGGCGCCGCTCCTGGTAGTCCCAATGCCTGACGCTGGAGATGCGATTGTTGCGGACGGTGATGCCGCCGCGTTCATACGCGACCACCCCTTGCTCGGATGCGGACAGCGCCGCGATCCGCGACGGGGCCTTGCCGTGGGCTCGGGCGACCCCAGTCGAGGGCTCGAACACCGAGTAATGCCACACGGTCTCGTCCACGCTCTTGTAGGCACGGGCTCGGGTCGTGTTGATGTCTTCCTTCGTAGCATCGGGCATCAGCGCCCATTGCTCGATACCGCGTTCCGCCTTTTCCTTGACCCAGGAAAGTTGCAGGCGCGGGTGTTCAGTTCCGGTCATTGGCAGCTTTCCTCATTTTGTAGACTTTGCAGGCGATGTACGCTACCACAATCACGGAGAGGTAGGCGATGCTGAGAACCACTGAGATCGGCATCAGAGAATACCCCTCCACCAGAGTATGGCTGCGATTCCAAGCGCGACTGTATACCCAATCGCGACCGAAGTCAAGACAATTCCGAGGGCGTGGGGATCGCCGCCGGGACCGGCTACGACCGGATGCGTAAAGAACATCGACGGGGACGGAGCCCAGGCCGCGAGTATCATACTCCTGGCCTCGTGAAAGATTTGGATTCCGGGACCGCGCCCATCATGCAGATCAAGGCAGTGGCCGTCATCCCATCATGGAGACCAGCGGCGTATATGACGCGCCCGGCCCAGACCAGGGAGAAGGCATAGCCGGTGACCAATGCGGCTACGGTTGCCGCGACCAAAAGCTTTTTCATTTGCGTTTCCTTCTGGCGAGCATCCGCTCGGCTTCGAGATCGGCCTCGTGAACGGTCTTGACGTTGGCGTAAGAGAGATCGCCGTAGCCGCTGACAGAGTAGCCGATAAGCTGTGCGAGTTGGTTCATGTCCTCACGGGTGAAGGCGTTCGAGGCATAGTGCATCCCGATCTTGTTCATGTCGAAGATGCCGCGCTCACGGCCTTGATCGAGCATCCACGAGATGATGCCGTTCTCTTTGAAACGGATGACGCCGTGGTCATCGAACACGAGAGGCTGATTCGGATGCTTGGGGCTACGCACGAGCCCGCTCATGTCGGCGGCTGCGACCATGTACTCGGACACGATCCGCTTCACGAACTCGGTGTCGCGTTCTCCCTTGAGCTTCTTCATGGCCGTGCGTGAGGCCGCGAGCAAGGCAACGGCGCCGTCGAGTTTCATCATCGCGGCAAAATCCCTGGAACTGCCGAAATCGTCGAGATCAACACCGACTCTGCCCGTTTGGGGTCGGCAACATTGGCGTTGAAATGGAGGTCGCGGGTCCGGCGTTTCTGAAGAAGCGACTCGACCTTGCCGCCAGACGGCGGGTACACGATGTAATCGAGGCACGCATTGCGGAGCGCAGCCAAAGTATGTGCGGCGTCGGCTCTGTCGTCGATGCACCAGCGCATCACCCGGCGGATGTTCCGCTCTTGGATACGCGCGTCTTCAATGGTCGGCACCAAGCGGACGCCATCGTCGGACCAATGGAGGTCGAGGCTCATTCGCCTTTTGCTCCGCAGGTACAACTTACCGGCGTGAATGGATGAGGGCGTCTCAAAGCGCAGTCGGTAGTATGCTCCGGCGACGCAGGATCGTGAGAGCACAGGTGGATGAAGTCGGCGCGGGATGCAGGCAACTCGAACTCCTCGGGGCATGAGGCGCCGTGCTCGCGGACGTTACGAACACCGGCCTTCAGCTTCGTGAGGTCCGTTCGGTAGGTGAAGAGAAGCCATGCCTGGACGAAGCCCAACCACCGGCTCGCCTTGGTAGCGGAGTCAAGGCTATGAATGCGGTCGAGCATCCATGCCATGTGGCGTTCACTGCGGCCCTTGGGGTCTTCAGCAGAGATCACGCCCTTGAAATAGCGAGCACGGATGCGACCGGCCAGCACCTTGGTGGTGCCAAGTGACAGATCGAGGCCGTTGTCGTCGAACGTGGCCGGGGTCAATCCCCGAAGAATCTGCCTTGCTACGGTCACGGCCTCGGCGGCGCCGAGATCGAGATCGTAGGAGGGTCCGTCGTTATACGGAATCCGAATTTGCAGCGCCGGAATCCCCGGCCCGAAGCCGGTGTTGAGCGCGATCTGATAGCCGTGAAACTTGTCCTCGGGTCGGTTCCAGATCACCACTGAGCCTTTAGCTGGGGGTTGCCCTGTGAATACGCGATGGCTCATGTCTCGTTCCTTTCGCATCGAAGGCAACTGCCTTGTTGATGCCATGTATGCGCTTTGCATATCGCGCAGAACTCAGTGACCACGGCTCCGGCCCGAGCCCGGCGATTGACGCACGAGCCGGGTGTCGGGCATTCACACTCGCATTCGTTATCGGGACATTGGCATCCCTCGGCGTGAATGTCAATAGCCGTCATCGTCTTTTCTCATGTCGGCGACCGCCGCAAAGATTTCCGGGAGGGCGGCACCGCAGTCCAAACAGTCAGCGGAACCATCGACGTTGCCGCGTGTGCTCTCATGCGGGCACTTGATCCGAAGCTGCGTGAGGTCGTGTCTCAGCGCTGCGTGGGACGCAATCAGGAATGCTACGGGGTCGTCGCCCGCACCGATGTCGGGAACGATCTCGCGGAGATAGGAGACCACCTTGAGTTCGCTGGCGTCGTAGGGCCTCGCGTCGAAATCACGCTCCATCGGTTTTTCCTCCCGAGACCAAGCGCAGCGGTGTCTTCAGCATTTCCAGCAACGACATCAGATTTTTCGAGGGCTCGCCAAAGCGCGATCTCATGCCGTGGCAGATGTCGAACTCCAACTTCGTGCAGGCGCCGTAGACTTCGTACCACGGGGTATCGCAATCGTACTTGGTGGCGACGAGATAGCTCTCGAAATTGTGGACGAACACGATCCTGCCGTCTTCGGCCTTGTAGCCGATAGCCGCAATCCGGGCCTTGGCAAACGCTACCGAGTCCGTGAGGATGATGATCGCCATTACTTTCCTCTGGGGCCGGTGCCGACCAAGTGGACCGTACCCGAAAACATCTTGGCGTAATCGCAGGCGTTGCCGACAGCCATGTCGTGAGTGAACCGGCAGCCACCGTAGTGTGCGGCGTTGAAACCTTCGGTGTCGTGGTACTCGACGTAGGCTTGCGGCCACCACCGAGGCTGAAATCCCCGAAGGCCCTGGTGCTGGAACCAGCCGCGATTGCCGAGCCAGATGATGAAGCGGGCTATCAATCGTTTGGCCCCGGCATTGCCCCCAGAGACCTGTAGTTCCGTTTGGCCTCTGGCAGCAGCTTAGCGGCTTCGTAGATCGCCGGGACGACGTGCCGCTGGAACGCACCACCGCCGTTCGTGAAATGGGTTTTGAGGGGCCACGGATGGCGACGGCTGTTGCACGGAGAGCATTCACCGCACACGTCATCATACATGCGTCCGTGGATGCGTTCGATGCGGTCGCCGAGGTCATGCCATCTTGCATTGAGGTCGAGCCACACGGCGCCGCCGGGATTGGCCTCGTCGAGTCTGCGCGTGATATGGTGCCGAGTGATCTTTGAGTCCACGTAAACATGCAGTCCGGCGGCATAGGAGCAAGCCATCGCCTCGGCAACGACTACCTTGCTTTCAAGAAGGGCAAGAGCCCGCGCGACCACTGCACCGTGGTGCTCGATCACGCGGGCTGCTACCTTCTCCCCAATGTCAAACAGGGCTTGCATTAGTTGTCGTCGCCGCCCTTGCCGTTGTCGCCGTCGCCGCCACCCTTGAGGGCCTTCTCCAGCCCCGCGAAGTCGGCCTTGGTCAGTGCCGTGTTCACGGCGGTTGTCAGCTTCTCGACCGCCTTCCTGGCCTTGCTGATCTCGCTCAGCCGTTTCTCGGAATAGGTCTGCGGCAGCGGCGTGGTGTTCGGAGCCGAGAATGCCTTGGCGCCGTCCGGCTTGTTGATGTCGTCATGTGCCTTCGTCAGCGTCACGAGCTTGTCGAAGCCCTTGACCAGAAGATCGGCGCGGCGACCGACTTCGCGCTCGACGAAAACATCCACGACACGATCCACGAGTGGACCTTCCGCTTGCGCCGCGTCGATGCCGTTTTGGACTCGCGTGAGAATCGTATCGGTAGTTGTCGCCTTCGGCTCTGCCGGAGACTGTGTTTCATCGGCCATGTGTTGCTCCTCCCAGAGCGGTTGGTTGAGATGATGACGCCTCTATACCAGAGGCCACCGTGAAAGTCAAGCGCTAATTGTCGTATGAGATGTCGCCGGACCCGAATGGATCGAGGATGCGATAATTGCGGTAGTCGATGGCCCGCAGGATGACGGCGCCGCCGTTGACGGTGAGGGCCTTGTGCTCATAGTGCACGGTCCCGCCTTCATCGTCCGAAGTCACCTTCAGCAGCGTGGCGACACAGGCAACCGCGTAACCGGCAACCCGGTCATCGTAGGCGAAGCGATAGCTGCTCCCGCCATTGATCTCACGCGATTTGAGGAGACCGCCAGGAATCGCGCGGTAGGCTTCTAGCGACATCTCGACACGAGGCATCGCCAAAGGCGCACGTAGCAAATCACGAACGGTGATAGAGTTGTCGAGAACGCTCATGTCGTCATCCTCCCTGTTTGCGGGTAAGCCAAGCATGATCGCTTTCGTAATCGGGATGATCCCGAAATGCAGCTTCGATGCCCGTCGCGAGTTCAAGCGAAGCGGTGTCGTCCTTATTCCGAAGCACCCGGCACCGCCGTTGTGCCGTCTTCATCGTGAAGTCGCCGCGATACTGCTCGGCGTTCGACTTGTCACAGAGCTTCGTGGCTCCGCGCTTGTTGACGCCAATGCCACCGACGATCTCGTCGTGTCTCCACGAACTTTTCCATTCGTCGCGGACGTAATACGCGCGGCGCTCACCCCGATGCTGGAATGTGTGTAACCGGAATCTCGGGTAGTGCTGCTCCCTCACGGGGTCACCGCCACGAGCCGGTCGAGTCCGATTGCCACTTCCAGCACCTTCATGCCGGGGTAGTCGTTGCGAAGCGAGATCGACGCCATCTCCCGCCAGTCCACGCCGTTACCGCTGGCGTCGAGGTTCACTTCAATGTCCCGCGTCTCCTCGGAGTAGGAGGGCAGGCGGTCGCTGTGGACGACGCGCGTCTCTGCATTCGTGATCGCGGCGATTTCGCGACGCACGGATTCGACGACCGGCGCCGAATAGTCCGCCATCGTGTTGAGGCCGTAGACGCACTGGAACTCCAATTGGTAGAACTCGAAGAAGCGAAGTTTGGCGGCATTCGCGCCCTCGGACGATTCCCGGCGGAAGCTCTTGCCCGCCTGATAAACGCAGACCGGCGGCTTGGTCCCGTGAGCGAGCAAGTAGCCCGCATAGAGATAAGAGGAGGCCGTGGTCTCGGCTCGGAGGCTCACGCCTTCGCCGCCGAAGCTGCCTGATGTTGCCCACAGGTCGCTGTCACCGTACTCCGGCGAGATGCGAGACTGCGGCGTCAGCAGCGGACCATCGACCCGATGAAAGGACCATGCGCGATTGAGTTCGACCAGGGGCTCACGCACGGCAAAGACGAGGCGTGGGATGAATCCCTCGCGCAACGCGATCTCGCGCTCAGTCCAGAAGCGAAGCTGGCCGGTGTTGTAGAGCGCGTGGCTCACGGCTTTGCCTTTGGCTTGAGGAACAGCGCTTCGAGTTGATCGAGATTGTTGAGAATGATCCTGATCGTCCCCTTCGCGATCTTCGAGTTGTCGTGCAGCAACGTAACGATGACCTCGCGTTTCAGCCGCGAAGCACTCAGCTTGTGCATGGCCGATGCCAAATCGACGATAGCCGTCTCCAAGACTTCGGTCGGCAACGGGACATCGCCGGGTTTCACTTTGATCTGGCTCATGGATTCGTCCTCTGCATCATGATCTTGGTGCCGTGCTCGACAATGCGAAAGCGAGGCCGGTCATGGTAGAACAAAAGCTTCTGAATCGCCAGGGCCTCGACCATCGTCTTTGGTGTCAGATCGCCACGAGGGTGGATGACGAGGATGTCATAGCCCTCTAGTTTGGCCGCGTGCAGAAGCCAGTCTGATCTCGTGGCGAAGATGTCGGCCATGCCCATCCCTAAACGAAGAAGGCGGACTCTACCAGAGCCCGCCCTCGATGTCAAGAACTATTTTCAGCCAGCGACTTCAGTTCACGAGCCGAGGCGGCGCCCCGTTGAACTCCAAGGTCAGCACGCCGAGAGCCGTGATCTTGCGGATGATGCTAAGAGCGTCTTCGCGCCCCTTGGGATGGGGACCGGCGAATGCGGCCTTGGCCTTTTCGAGATAGGCTTCCATCAGCAACACGCCTTCGCCGACAGTGACGGTGGTACGGTCGGTCTGTGCGTTGCCCTTCTGCGCGTCCTGGTAATCGCGTTCGCTGTCGATTGCGGCGTAGACCTCCGCACGGGTTGCAACGAAATTACTCATGCCATTTCCTCCTGGGTTAGAAAAAGACGGAGACCGGAATGCTACCACCCGATGCCCCCTACTCAGCTAGGCCCCCGCTTGTACTTCGCAGCGACCTCTCCGCATTCAAGTTCCTCTCGTTGCCTACCAGTTCAACCGGGTAGCGATCCACGGCTCGTAAGGGCTGCGCTCCGAGAGGAGTTCGCTATTTAATGAACCACGTCTTGATAGCATTCGACGTGATCGAGATCACTTCATCGGACGTAGCCTCGCGGGGCTCGGCGCTTACCCAGGCCGGACCCTGCCAAAACACGCGAGCGTGCTCGGTGTCGGGATTGAATGTCCGGTCGATGAGAGTCACGGTCCCGTCTTCCGGCGCGCTCATGTGAATCTCGTTGGCCGCCTGCCGATACCAGTCACCGGCTTCGTAGAGTTCAACTGGATGCTCGAACAGGCGCACGGGCACGGGATCGGACTTCACGCATCCGCCGGGGCCACATTGAATCGTCTGCTCGTTATAAATGTCTGAAGATTGCCCCAGCGTGATACCGCTATCGACTTCCTTGGTGTACCGGATGTTGCGAAGCCGACCGGCGATAATCAGTGACGAAAAGTCCCACGGGTGATCGTGATGCAGCGACACCTTCGGCACCCCATAGCGACTGTCCCACACATGCAGCCGCAGGGCCTTGTCGGGCATGTACAGCCGCAGCATCCCGAAACCTTGCAATGACCATTGCTGGCCGGAGCCGAGCGGCGCCCTGAGAACGCGCTCGACCAGGGAATGGATCATCTTGAACTCGGATTCGCTGCTACTGCCGTGAGTGTAAGTCATCGTTTCACCTTCACTACCTTTATGTGCGCGGCTTCTGCTCGCCGGATCATGTCGTCAGTTCCGGTCCCGCCTGGGAATGCCGCAACTACATCGGGGGCACCGACATCGACCATCTTCTGGTTCCGGCGGAAACCGGCGCGAGCATCATACTTCTTGCCGTCCGCTCGGGTTCGGATCAAGGCGTCAGCGTGCGTGAGATCGTCCCATGCCGCCGGGTACGCCTCGAATGGAATGCCCCTGGACTTCGCCCACTCCCGACCGAGGGTGTCGGCGCCGGGCGCTTCACCTTCGATGATGACGCCAATGGGGTTGGCCGCGTGTGCGAGATCGAGGACACGAAAGACGCGGGCTTCATCGTTGTAGTCGCGACCGCCACAGACCAAGACCCGCCGTCCGCTCATCCCAACCCCTTAGTGCTGAAGCCTACCAAGCGCCCGGTATTGCGCTCGATCTGAACCGCACGGTCATCCCAGAGTTCAATGAGATCGTAGTCCTTCTGATTTGTTACCTTGAGGCGAACGCCGATGTGCTCGTGCGTCCAATCTTGGATGGCCTTGATGATTTCCTCGCGCGCATCCTGTTCGTCATCGCAGACGCGGGCGGTCATTACCCGGACCTCGAAGCCGCCTGCAATCCACGCCTTCACGCGCACAATCATCGCGGGGATGGGCGCCCCGACTACATGAGGCCGATATGGCTTCTCGGTGTCGTCGGCAAGTGTGCCGTCGAGATCAACGCCGATCCACCCCCGTCGCGGCGTTGTGCTCACTTCGGCCTGCCGGTCTTGTGGTTCCATCTGACCATCTTCGCGAAGACGGCGACGAAGCGCTTGGTGCCAAACGGGACCGGATTCCACGAGTTGAGATTGAAGCCCCGCGCCTGCATCCGGGCGCACCCGGCATCGAAGCTCTTGATGTCGCGGTAGCCCACGACCTTGTAGCGCGATCTCCGGTTCATGAGAAGAACCTGATCTTGATCGCGGCGGCAACAACCGCCACGACGATGATACCGCCGAACACGACGGGAAGCATTTGGTCCATCAGCTTTCCTCCACTTGCTTCTTGCGGAAGTCGAAACCCCGCTGCCAGTAGTTGACAGCGGCGACTTCGGTGTATGGGGCCTTCGGCGGGGTCCGCCCGTCTTTGGCCCCGGCCCAGCGGTCATATGCCGCCGATCCTTCACGTTTCCAGACCGCGTGCTTCTTCAGCGTCGCCGACATCTCGTCAAGCGCCGCCGCCAGCATGTCGTCATGCGCGGGCCTATCGTCGATCAGCACCCCACGGTGCTCAGCGTCCAAGAGAATGGCGTTGCACGCAATCGCATGGCCCAAGTGGTGAACCTCGGAGTCAGGAGCGAGCCGCTGGCCTTCCCACCAATCGAGGACATGGCGAATGGACGCGGCCACATAGATCGACGCGATCACGGGCTTGTCCCGCCAATTGTACGGGCCGTACTTGTCGGCGCCGTCCATCATCGCCATCGCCCCCCAGGCGTAGCCGATGGCCGGGAACTTGGAGAAGTCCACTTTGACGGCCCCGAACAGGTCTTTGGGGTTGGCTGTGGTCGCCTTGGACTTGGCACCGGCCACAGGCGCGTTATCGCCGGTCTTGGCGGCCTCGGCGGCTGCGAACACCCTGGCAATGGCGACGGCATCGTCGGGCTTCACGGCTGTCCCGAGAGGCGTGGCCCGGCCTACCACGAGCGGGCGCTCGGGATGGGTAGCACCATCACCCGGCTGGGCTGTCACCACGTCGATGCCCTTAGCCGGACGGGGCTGGATCATCTGTCGGCGGGTCTCACCGCTGGAATCGAGTGGCGGAAGATCGGAACCGTCCTGGGCTCCACCAAATTCGTTGATCCCGGTCATCGTCATCCTCAATCGGCTTCGGTCTTGGGCGCGTCCCCGCCCCGGTAACGACTGCGCGATTGCCGGAGCCGGGACGGCTCCAACCGGATTTCGCGCGCAAGCTGGTGGGCCTCGATACGATTGCGAGGCACGGCGTAGGTGCCGGGTTGCCGTACCGAGGTATCTGGCGTCGCCATCACAGCGAAGGTGTCAGCAAGCTGACGGCGATGTCGGCGGCGTTCTCCAGCGACGGGACGATGTACGGCGCGCACGCCCGCAGGAACAAATGGTCGTTGGGGTTACGCCAAATAATGTGGCCCGCAGGATCGAGCTTAGCCGGTTCGATGACCATGATGATCGGCTTGCGGTTTTCCAGGGCGATGCCGAACTCGACGGCGGTTCCCAGTGACGGGATCGTCGCCCCAAGATAGCAGGCGATCATGGCATCGCAGGACCGAACGTCATTGCTGTCGCGGGCGAGGATGCCGTGAGGCGACCCGAAGCCTTGCAGCGACGAATAGTTGGCGACGCCGGAAATGCACTGTTCCTTCTCCAAGAACTCTTTCTCGCGCATCGGCGAGTAGCATTCCAGGTGGGTGGCATCGCGGTCGGCGAGCATCTGGACAAAGGCTTTGCGCCAGCCAAAGCGGGCAGCGTTGTAATCGCAGCCGGTAATCGGCCCCGCAAGATACAGGCGTTTCTTCTGAAAGCTCATTCTTCTTCTCCCGTTGAATCCTCGTCGTCGATACCGGCCATTGCCTTCTCGTTCTCGGCGACGTACTTGGCCGCTTCGAGCGGCGTCAATTCATCGTCGTAAGCATCACGCCAAGCTTCCTTGTCCGGGCGTTGCCAGTCCTTCCCCATGATCTTGAAGAAGCTGATCTCGCAGGACTTCACGTAGCCGTCGTATGACTGCGGAGACCTTGCGATCTCGCCGGTCTTTGCCGTGGGAATAAATCCACGCTTCGACGGCGGCGTCGCCACGAGCCCGAGCTTGTTCACATCGCGGACGACTTTCTTGGCGCCCTTGCTGGCAACTCTCTTCTTGGCGACGATCTCAGGCATATTGAGGCAGCCTCACGATGCGAAGACTCTTGGACTCGCGTCTCTGGATGACGACGTTATTCCCAGTCATTGGCTTCTCGGGATCGACGGCCACGAACTGGGAATACCAGCCTTCCTCAGTGTCGATTTCCTTGACATGATTCACCACGTTGTCGCCATCGTATATCATCAGGCGATGCCAGTCAAGCGGAATCCCATAGAGCCCGGCGTCGCGGTCGGGAACGCGGGCGTATGTGATAGCCTCACTCATGTTGGGTCTCGTCAGCCTGATGGAAATGCGCGAACTTGAAATCCCGTGCGAGCACGGCGTCGAGAGCGTCGCGGACAAGATACGCCCAGCCCATGCGCCGAGCAAATTTCTCAACGCCGCTGACAACGGTTTCCCATTCGACCTTGCGTCCACTGAGGAAGCTCTTGGCAATCACTCGGTAGTCAGAGATCGGAGCCATATCGCTTCGGTTTTCGAGGACGATCTCGCCGATCTTCTCGGCGCGCTTGGCGTCGCCGGACGGCAGGAAATCGACTGTGATCCGAAGGCTCATGGAATTGGAATCCCACGTTTCTTCATCTCGTGTTCGCATTCGCCGCAGCGCTCATAGGCCCATTCACCAGGACTGCCGCCGTGGCCGTCGCCCTCGCGGGACTCGTCGAACTCCGCAGCCACTTCCTTGAACTCGGCGATCAGATCAGCATCGTCGAGATCGGCAGCGTGCTTCTTGTTGCGTGTCGTCAGCATCAGACTTTCTCGCGGATAATCTTGAGACCGTCTGCACGGATGACCGCCGCATGGCGCCGACCGGGCTCAATCTCTTTCCAGATGACAGCGTATCTCTTCACGAGATCGGCCTCGATCACGTAGGAGCCGTGGACTTCGGAGTCCGGGTTTGCCTCGTCGCGGATAATCACATCTTGCCAGTCCCCAAACCCGACAGCGGCATAGGCATCGGGCGGCGTCGCATTCCATTCACCACCGAGGCGACGAATTTCCGGCTGGCTCTTACCGGCATCGACAGCGGCGTTGAAGCCACGGACCATGCCCGAGGACCAGCCGAGATCGGTGTAGATGGTGACGAGGTTGGCCCGGCGCATGATATGCCAGCCCAGGCCCATGCCGAGTTCTCGCTCCTCGTGAACCTCGTCACGAAGGATGCCGTCCTGGGTGTAAAGCAGATGTGATGCGAACGGGGCCTCACCGCGAAGAATGCTGTCGCGAATCGCAGCGCGCGCATAACGGATGTTGTACGCCTGGGTGCCCGGCCCGATACCGCGCACATCTTTCAGGCCCATGAACGGCGACTCGACGATCACAAACGGCTTGATCTTCGCCGGATCGTCGTCGGGATGATTGACGCGAACGCCAGCAGATTTTCCGATGATGCCTTCCATAGTCCTCGCCTTTGGATGCTGCGAGCAATCGCAGGGCTTTCCGTAATGGAAAGCGCAGTCTACTTCGTGGCCGCGTTCGAGCGAGGTCACCGCGTTCTCGACGCGAACCGTACCGGGGTTCAGACGAACGTGCTCAGCGACATCGGAGGGGCTGTCGTGCCCCGCCGGGAGATCGACGAAGTAGAAGAAAGGCGGACACGACTTGCCTTCCTTCGTACTCGCGCGATGAAAGATGACCTCGGTCATTGGGACTACCGATTGACGACGATTTTGCCGGGCACGAAATCCGCGTTCTTCGTCTCGTCGGATCGCTTGAGCATGATCTCCTGAAAGCCGATGTGCTTTCCATCCTGATCCACGATTTCGACCAAGCGCGTGTAGTACGGAGTGTCGTAGCAGTCTCCCGATTTTTCAATCTGAGCCGCTTCGTAAGCGACGTTCACACGGCGCTTATGCTCCAGAGCCACGTCCAAAAGGACGCCGTACAAAAGAGGCTGAATCCAGTACCGCAGTTCTTCCTTGATCTGGCCGGTCTTGACCAGTTCGCGCGGAATCTCCTGAATGAGTCGCGTCAGCGAGTAATTCAGTTCCCCCGCGAACGCGGCCTCGTAGCCGTGGCGCCCAGCAGCGGCGACAATCGCTTTCGCGAGTTCGGAGATGGCTGGATTCATAACCGCGCGGTCGTCTGCAAGACCGGGGGTCTTGTCACTCGGAACGTATGGCATTTAGCCCTCCAGGGTTTTGGTTTGAAAGACCGGCGTGAACGAACGCCGTTCGAGATTGGCGGTCCAGACAATCGCGCGGATGCCGCTGGCGTTTGCCCGACGTTCGCCGGTTTTCCTAATGAGTCCATCTCGTGCGAGTTCGGAAACGCGCGGACGGATCGAGAGCACGGACTTGCCGAGCTTGATCGCGATTTCGTCGGCGGTGAAGTCCCCCTCGCAGAGAACGAGTTCGACTTGCTGGGTAAGGATGCCACCGTAGTAGCGGCGCGGCTTGGCCGCGACTTCCGCTGCAAACACGTCACTCATGTTGGGGCTCCGTCCTTTGGAATCTTCGGCTCATCCTTTGGCCTCGTGGGAACGATGGGCTTGCGCGTCCATGTCCCGCGAAGATTGAATCCGATCAACGATGCCGTGAAATAACTCTGACCGTCGTCGTCTGCGCCGCATTCAAAATCGGCGAATGACCCGAAGTTGTCCTCGAAGTCCCATCCCCACGAAAGGGAAAGCTGGGCCATGTCATCGAAGCCCTTTTCATTATCCGTGCTCGCGACTGACGCTCCGACCCCGAAATCGAATGGGCCGGTCTCGAAAAAAGCAAACACGTTGAGGGCTGAGTACAGTGCCACGCTTCCTCCCAAGTAACGACATTGGGCGCACGTATACTATAGGCCGTCGCCAAAGTCAAGCGGTATTTACGCGAAGAACCGCCCGGCCCAAAAGAATGCGATGCTGCGCTTTCCGTTCTGGTACGTGATGATGTGCGCGTGCGTATGCGACGACAAGCCGTGAACATATTCGAGGCGACGCTTTGAGGACGTGCCGCCCTGGTAGGCGCCGCCTGTGATCCTCGGGGAATGGCTGTGTCCGCCGTTGGCCTTGCGTCCGCTGTTGGCGATGGCGCGGGCCGATCCCCTGGCGCCGTCCGCACCCCGGTCGAAGTGAAGGCCGCATTCAATGCCGCCGCCCGCGTCTTTGCAGATGATGAAGCTTTCGTCTTCGGGCAGGAACGAGACGCCGAGCTTTTTCAGCTTGGAGGTCCACCCGACCAACTTCATACCTTCGACAAGAACATCTGCCTTGACGCCGTTGACGCGCTGCCACTTGAAGACGGCATCGTTCAACGCCGACCAGAACTCGGCATTCACCGGGTCTTTGCGCCCATCGACCTCGGTGAGCCAACGCTCAGGATGCCGATCATGATTCGAGTTGACGACAATGGTCTTCGTGAACGGTCTCGCCGCGTGTTCGAGAAACTTGCCGACATCATCGAACTCGGTGCGAACGCTTTCTTTGTGCTCGATATAGCGAAGGTGCATCACATGCGAGTTCTTGATGTTATGATGGCCGCGACGGCTGAAGTCCAGAACGTCATGGATGAACTGGTACTCCGGCTGGAGCATATCCACAAGGCCGCCTTCGCCCCATGTGGCCGCGTCCACTTCCGGGTCAATGTTGTCAACATGAACGTCGCCGCCGGTCAATGCCTTGATGCGGTGACCATCCGTGACTTCTCCATCCTTCACCCGCAGCGTCAGATGATAGATGGTCCCGGTCGAGTCTGCGTTGATCTGATGGGGCCACCAATTACCCTCGGAATCGACTTCGATCAGCAACGCGCCATAGGCGTGATGAAACTCGGCCTTGAGACCGGCGGCGCGCTGGATATAATTGCGAAGCGTGACCGTGCCGGTCGTGAAATTGAGCTTCGTGCCCTCACCTTTCATCGCCGCCACCGGCTCCAAGCCGATGGTCGTGTGCGGGAGGATCATCGACTTGCGGCCCGTCAACACCTTCTTGCCCGCGAGCGGATTCGCCGTCGTCGGGCTTTCATTGGCCTCGCCGCAGAACACGAGACCCGGCGCGACTTCCATGCGCTGGTCCATGAGGAATGGTGTCAGCCGGTCATCCCATTTGAAATCGCGAACGGCCTTGAAGCGTTCGTTGTTCATCCACGCTGCTTTGTCGCCGCTGCCGTCCTTGTAGTAGGAGAACCGCGAGACGCAGATGCGCGCATCGTAGTGCTTGGCGAGGGCCTGAAGATTTGTCCAGAAGCCCTCATGCAGATTGGTATTGTTCTGGGCGCATGTGAAGAAATACCGATGGATTTTTCCCTTGTGCGGAAGCGGCGCCAGCTTCTTCGTTCGCATGGCCTTGATCTTGCCGCCGCGCCGTGGGCGACGACGCTGAGGCTTGTAGTCTCCGTTTTTGACCTCGGCGATGTGCTCGCGCGTCTTCCGGCCAGGACGAATCGGCTCGATCAATTGCTGGATCAGTGCTTCATCGTAGAGAGCGTGGACTTTTTTCCAGCCGGTGTTCGTCTGCCGAGCGACGGCTTTGAGGCTGCCATGCTTTTCGAGCGCGCGGACAAGTTGCTTCGGCGTGGTGATGGTCATGTGAATTTCCTCTGATAATTCGGAAGGATGCGAGCCTTGGCAGCGTCGAGAACTCGACGGCCACGAAACGTGACGACATACTCACGGGGAATAATAGCGCGGCGGCTACGGTCGAGCTTCCACGCAAGGCATTTCCATGAGCGAAGTGTCTCCATCATCTTGATGTGGGCTTCGCTCATGTAGTCGTCGTTGACGGTGAAAGCCATCTTCTGCCGCGCGAGCATCTCGGCGTGTTGCAAAATCTGGAGGTACATAAACGGAATCCGTTCAGCCACGGTATCAACCGGCGTCCGCCACGTAACGCGCGTGTAAGGGAGAGAGGCCATCAGTTGGCGGACCTGAGTTTCTGGAAACCATAGTACGCGATGAGCGCGGCCTCCGCAACCCCAATCGCCTGGGGCTTAGTCCAGTGTCCCCGTTTCGGTGCAAAGAGATCGGCATAGGCAGGGAAGAGGGCAGAAGCTTTCGCGACCGCCGGGCCTTTGTCGCCCTTCGGCGCCCGCACGCCCATGTCACCTTTCCACTTGACCGGCGAGATCATGGTGATGGGAATACACTTGGCGGCGACGAGCCCGCGCATGAACCCGGCGCTGTATCCGAACTTGAAGGACGAAGACCCGCCCTGGCCGTGAATGAACCCGACCTTCTCGACATAGGCGTGGCCCGGCAGGTTTCCGATAGGCCAGAGCCTATCGAACTCCATTGCCAAGAGCGCGTAGTTGATCTCGAAGCCCTTGCCGGTGGACTTTACTTCTTCGGGTCGGAGCGCGACCAGAGTGATGCCATCGTATTCGACGATGGCCCCGGTCGAGCCGGGATCGACGCCCAAAATCCTCATGGCTTTGCCTCCACTGTGGCGACGAATCGCTCGCCGCAATTGCAGATGTACGCCCGCCAAAGATTTCCGTCCGGCATCCGCACGAACGGCGACACCTTTGCGTGCGTATGATTTCCAATGATGTTGTCCGCGCGCGGGCAAGCCGGATGCAGTCTGTTGGCGTGAAAGAGAGTCTGAGCTTCTTCGCGGTTCATTTAGTTCTCTCCAAATAGTCCGCGCATTTACGCAAGCGTGTAACTTCGTCTTGGGCATGTCCGATTGTCCGATTGCAAGCACAACACAGTACGCCGCGTACTTTGTTTGTAACGTGATCGTGGTCTACTACAAGGCGCTTAGGTCCGGTCTTTTCAAAAGCGTCACCGCAGGCAGCGCAACAATTATTTTGACTTGAGAGCATGTTCTCAAAATCAGACAGCGAGAGTCCGTATTTTTGTTTAAGGTGCCAAACTCTATATTTGGTCCGGTAGTCATCACCGCGTTCCAATCGCCAACGATTCATGTAATTGGCATGACGCTTTTTATCGCGAAGGCGCCTAGCTACTACGCGATCAGGACGCCGGTTACGCTTTTTATCATGCGCCCGGATTCTAGCCTTGCTTTCTTCTGATCGCCACACCATCATTCTACTTCCTGTAACGGTCCTCGCGCCAGCATTCCACCGAGATCGGGCAGCCCTTCACCCACGGCGGAACCACGCACATGAGTTCCTCGAACTCATCGGCGCTGCCGAAGTCGGGATCGGTTTCGGAGATGATTTCGTCATGCACCGTCAGGATCACGGGGTACTTCGCGATCTCCAGCCGGATCATCGCCTCGGCCATGATGTCGCGCGAGATCGCCTGGACGATATTTTCCGTGAGCATCCCGCCGTAGGTTTGGATCGGACCCCATTTGCCGCCCTTCTTGGAGTCTTTACCCCAATACGTGATCTGGTCTTTCGGACCCCAAGAATGATGAACCTCTTCGATCCTTGGATTGAAATACCAGAGGCGACGGCCATTCGGGAGAATGCAAGTCAGCCATTTGCCGGACTTATCCTTGACCATCTCGAATGCGATGTTGCGGTATGCCGAACGGAAGCCGGTCCTAACACAAGCGACAGCCGCTTCCTCAATCGCGTACCAGAACTGCACCACCTTCGGATGCTTTTTGCGCCAAGCTACTTTCTTCTCATCGACTTCGGAGTCGTTGTATTTATCGGACTTGTCGAACTTGCGCCATGCGTTGACGCCGCCCTGGTATCCGAACGCGAGTTCGCAGGTCTTGCCGACCTGACGTTCCTTTTTGTAGGTGTCCTTGGTCAGACACGGGTAGCCGAAGACCTGCGATGCCGTCGCCAGATAGATGTCCTGCGAACCCCCGTAGCCTTCGCCACGGTCGATCCCGGCGAAGGCGTCGAGTTTCCACTGCTCGCCCGCGACCCATGCGAGCACGCGGGCTTCAATCGCCGAGAAGTCGCCGACGTTCATGACCTTGCCGGAACCGGCCACGAACATTCCGCGCAAAGCCGTGGACAGCGCATTCATGGGATCGCCGTACAGGACTTCCATTGCCGCGATGTCGCCGGTCTTGATGATCTTGATGAGGCGCGACATTCCCAGCCGCGCATTCTTGGTGATGATCTCTTCGTCGCCGCGTGGAAAGTTGTGCGGCTGAGGCCCGCGACCAGCCCACCGGCCAGTGCCAGCGCCGTGGTATTGCAGCAGCCCTCGCACGCGGCCATCACGACAAACCCAATCGAGAAGGCTATCGAGCTTCTTGATCGACGCCAGCGAGAGCATTTGACGGATTTGCAGCACCCGGCGGGCCTCGGGAGTGATCCCTTTATTTTCGAGCGCGATGTCGATGCTGTCGGCCTTCATGTCCGGCATATCGAGTTCGGCGTAATCCAAAAGCCATTGCTTGATGCGCGCCCGTTGCGATCCCTTCGTGACGATACCAGATGTCATCTTCGTGAGTTCGGCGTTGAGCGTCGTCTCGATAGTATTGCAGATCAGCTTCGCGGCGTTGATGGCTTCGAGATCAAGGGCGACGCCACGCTGATTGATAGTCTGGTCGAGCACCCAAAGCTTCTGCTCGGAGTCGGTGAGATCGCCGATGGTAACACCGAGGCCATGCTCGGTGTCTGTGTCACGGACGCAGTAGTCGTAAAGCTCCTGCATCAAGTCGAAGTCGTCGCACCATTCGCTCGTATTGTTCTTGGTGATCTTCTGCGGCGCGCAGAGTTTGCGGATCAGGAATTTGCCGCGCGGGTCTTTCTTAGTTGTGAGATTGAGGGCGTCTCCGACCTGATCCAAGCCAAGAGGCAGCGCCCGATACGCGCAGACGGCCAGTGTGTCTTTCCACCGCCGGGGCATGGGAATGCCCATCTGCTTATTGAGAATGTTGATCCAGATCGCGCGCTCGAATTGCGCGTTGTGCGCCTCGAAGAAGATGACGCCTGAATTGATGAGGTCGATGAGGGCTTGGGGAAACGGAAGATCAGGAGTCCACAGGCCGGTGCGCCCGTTCCCGATTTTATACGACATGCACAAGATGGAAGTCGAAGCATCCTCGGCGTAGCGCCAAGCTCCAACTACAGTTACGTCCAAACGACTACGGGTTTCAAAATCGACCACAACTTTATCGGGAAGAAGCATATACTTCCTCCATTTTTCTAAGCACAGCCTGGGCCAATTGGAGAAGTTCTTGGGGAGAAAGACTCCCCTTCGCCCGGTTGCACCTATTGCAAATCACCCAAACATTGGTGGGGATGTACCCGCGCTTGGAGTCAATCCTGTCCAGTGTTGGAGAATAGTTAGCGATCTTGTCGTCAGCCACTTTCATAGAGACGTGGCAAATTGGGCAATGCGAAGGAATAGGAGTGATGTCGGCGGGGGTCAATCGGTATTCAAGACCGTCTCTTCTGGAGCGTTCTCTAGCCCCTTTCAACATATTGATGTAGGGACGTTCGTGTTGTTGTCGTCTTTTGATAAGCCGCGCTTTTTCAGGAAAGCGCTTGGCCCATTTGTTCCCGCCGCCCTTTTTCCTCATGGCAACACCGGCCACGCGCCGACGACGGTCACGTCAAGACGCGACCTCGTTTCAAAATCGACGACTACCTTGTCCGGCAGAAGCAACGGAGCACCACGGCTAAGTTAGCCGCATATCATTCCCCACGTTTACCATGATGAGATCATACGCCGATGTGAGAGGATGTCAAACGGATTTCGGGGTGGTCGGCCTGACTTGGGACCAAGGCCGCAACGAGTGAGAGCATCTGACGATGCCATCGTTGGCGACCACTCCGAAAATCGTCGGTCGGTCTGACTTGTAACCAGACTGTAAGGTTCGAGACCAGATTATGAATCCGGTCTTCCCTGGCGACTCCCGATAGGGCAGCGGGGCTACCCTACGACTAGCGCCGGGTGCCCCACTGGGGTCCATCGTCCTTTAGGGGCGATGGTTCCCTGTTCA
>Ga0184615_10000047_pt1 | contig 75510 bp, 65 predicted proteins | sample PLM4_65_coex_FD_133134 | JGI IMG/M metagenome (GOLD analysis project Ga0184615, IMG submission 133134) | Groundwater sediment microbial communities from an aquifer in East River, Colorado, USA - PLM4_65_coex | ecosystem: Environmental > Terrestrial > Soil > Riparian zone | place: USA: East...
CTCATAATTGTCTTGGCGTCCATGCCGATAACCTCCAGAAAAATCCATTAACTTGTTCTCCTGTAAAAAGTTATCGACTCGCCGCATAACGTTTCTTGAGCTCTTATAGCGTTGTAGTATTAGAAGGCAGCAGGACAATAAGATTCCTCAAGGGTAGTTCTTTTGTGGAATATCTTGTTTGAGGTAGTTGTCTCCATGGCAAGAGTAACCTTCGATTCTGTATTTACGACAGGACGCGATGACCGTTTAAGACCCAATCAGCGAATTCGAGTAGGTGGGATTGAGATGGGGCCGGGAGTAACCTTTAGCAAAGGAGTGGCTTTCGGAGGTGTAGATTTCACACAGTTTGTTGGGCATGATCTAGAAGTTGAGACGGACGGTCCTATTCTTGTAATAAAGGGGATTTACGAGAAAAATGGCTAGCGAACCACTCAAAGCCCAAGAGTCCAAATTGGAAGTAAGCATCCAGGATCCAACGCCAACCATCAAGCAACTGGAAAGCACGGTTGCGAAATTGGAACGTCGGATAAAGCAATCTTCTGTGTGGCTGGGTGTGGCAATCGGAATAGCATTCCTTAGTATTTTCATCATGGTCATTGGCATGGTGGTGGAAACTTGGCGATTCAACAGCATCCAATACACAGAGTATAAATCAGACAAAACAAAACAGGAACTGCTTATCGACAGTCTCAGAGATCGTGAAGATGCCGTTCAAGTACTCAACAGAATAGAGTCTCAAATCAAGGCATTGAATCGACGCATGGATGAGAATGGGCACATGCCTTTGAAAAACATCGAAGATAGCAATAGTGCCACGTCAAACATTCCTTAGGGAAGATGTTCTTACGCATTTTCTTAATCTGTCGATACATGTAAAATCCGTGGAGAACATATATTTCTTCTCGTTTGTGCCGGGTCCGTTTGATTATTATTACCGAGGATGTTGCGAGGAAATGAGTCGTATCTCGTATTTCTCATCCGGTATCCTGGGTCTTGCTGATGAATTTGAGTGGTCATTTTTAACAGACCTCTCTGCTCTGGCCCGCCACTGGCGGGCCTCCGGTCGAGATGATATCGAGCACCGAGCAACGTTTGGTTTCTATTCGCCGATGCCTTCTGTACATTCAGACGTAAACGTCTTTGTTTGACGAGTGCTTTCGCTTTTGATAATCTTATCTCTGCTTGAGTGGATGGAAAAAGTATGATGGCGAAGCAATTCTACGACTGGCAGACGTCCGGCGGGACCGATGACGTGATGCGGCTGGTTGATTGCCTTGAAAGGGCGGACGTGGCGTGGTGCGCCATTGGGGGCGTAGCGGTGAACCACTGGGCAGAACAACCCATGGTGACCCAGGACGTGGACTTCGTCGTGGCCGCCGAGGCGGTCGATCGCACCGTCTCGATCCTTGAGGAGGCGGGCTTCCGCTGTGAGAGGTTCGATTGGTCCATCAACTTCAAGGGACGTTCAGCGGTCAGTTTTCAGCTCAGCACAGAGGATTTCTACCGCGATTTTCCTTCCCACGCCGTCGCGGCGGACGTGCATGGTATTCTCCTGAGAGTGGCTTGCCTGGAGGATACTCTCAAAGGCAAGATGAAGGCATGGTCCGAACCCGGGCAAAGGCAAAGCAAGCGGCTCAAGGACCTTGCCGATATCGCCCGCCTAATCGAAGCCCATCCACGTCTGTGGGACATGCTCACCGGCGACCTGAAACAGCAAGTGCAGCCTCCGCAGAAGACGTAAGACCACAGACGGAGTCAGCTCCTACTCCTGCGGCAGGCGCATCTTTTCGTAGAACTCGGCGTACTTGTCCTTGTCCTCCGTCTTTCGCCAGGCGATGGCCGCGCGCGGATGCTCGTTCATCATGCCGGTGACCATGTAGGGTATGAGATAGCCCCACTCGATCTCCTTGAGCATGGGGATCATGTGATCCTGGATGACCTTGAGGACCGGCGTCAGGTTGAACTTCGGATTCTTCAGGAAACCGACTAACAGCTCGAGGCAGCAGTTGCCGGGTCCGCGGCCGATGCCGTACAGCGAGCCGTCCAGATAATTGGCGTTGTGGATGATACCCTCGATGGTGTTGGCGTAGGCAAGCTGCTGGTTGTTGTGGCAGTGCACGCCGATTTCCTTGCCGGGCAGATGCTGCCGGTAGAGCTTGACTAAGTATTCGATCTGCTCGCAGTACAGCGCGCCGAAGCTATCGACGACATAGACCACGTCCACGGGGGCCTTGGCGAGCTGGTCCAGGGCCTCGACGAGGTCCGGCTCGATCTCCTTCGAGACCGCCATGATGTTGCAGGTCGTCTCGTAGCCAAGGTCGTGACATCTGTTGATCAGCTCGATCGCGCTGTCGATATACTTGACGTAGGTGGCCGCGCGAATCATATCGATGGGGCTTTCGTCCGCCGGAGCGAACTGCTGCTCCTTGACGCGATACGAGTCCAGCATGACGCTGATTTTGATATCCGACTCGATGCCGTCTATGATCTCGCGAATCTTGTCGTCGTCGCAGTATTTCCAGACGCCGAAATCCTGCGGCGGATACAGCTCCCGGCTGCTTCGATAGCCGAACTCCATGTAGTCGATACCGCTCTTGGAAAGGGCCAGATACACCGCACGGACAAGCTCGTCGGTGAAGTAATGGTTGTTAATCAATCCACCGTCTCGGATGGTGCAATCGAGCACCTTGATTTTCTCTCTGTACATGTTCTAACCTTTAACCAACGTCCTCTAAAGTCTGTCCAACACTTTTCTCACGACATCGGGCGCCACTGGGTGGCATCCTCATCCCTTAGGGATGGGGATGGTAAACGCCACGCTCATAGTTTCTTCAGCATTCGCTCGACAACCTCAGGCGCGACCTCGACGGCGTATTGGCCGTCCTGACAATAAACTTCGCCTATTTTAGCAATTAGGACGAATCTCGGCCATTTATTGACGGCCTTCTTGTCGCGTCTTATCAGGTCGATTAACTCTTTTTCGGCTATATTACGGGGCAATTTTACCGGAACACGCAGTTTTTCGAGAATTCGCCGGATTCTATCGAGCCTGCCGGGCTCGGAAAGTCCCATTTCCGTCTCGATCAGCCCGGCGGCAATGATCCCGATAGCGACGGCCTCGCCGTGCAGCAACTCGAATCCGCTGGCCGCCTCGACGGCATGTCCGATTGTGTGGCCGTAATTAAGAATCCTCCTTTGGTTCCGCTCGTCCGGGTCGGCCTCGACGACGCTGCCCTTGATTTTGCAGTTCCAGTGAGCAACCTGTTCCAGCACGTCCGGCCTTCGCTCCAGAACGGCGTCGAGGTTGCGCTCCAGGTAGTCAAAATACTCCCTATCGGCAATGATCGCATGTTTGACGGATTCGACCAGTCCGGCACGAAATTGCCGCTCGTCCAGCGTGCCTACAGTCGCCACGTCGATATAGACCGCCGCGGGGTGCCAGAACGCGCCGAAGGCGTTCTTGCTGATGCTCGAATCGACGCCGGTCTTGCCGCCGACGGACGAATCGGCCTGGGCCACGGTGGTCGTCGGAATATGAACGACGGGAACGCCTCGCTTGAAGATGGCCGCTGCGAAGCCGGCAATGTCGCCGACCGTCCCGCCGCCGAGGGCAACGACCAGCGTGTCTCTGCCTAAGCACGCCTTCTCCATTGTCTCGATGATCGAGACGACGGTCTGGATATTTTTCGAGGTCTCGCCAGCCGGGCTTATGATAAAAGCCGGAACCTCTCTGCCGCCCGTCAGCTTCTGCAAAAGGCCCGCCGCGACGACGTTTTCATCGGTCACAACGAACTTGTTGTGCTTACTGAAATCGGCCCTTATCTGAGACCACAATGAGCCGAGAATCTCCGTGCCGATCCGTATCGGATAGCCGCCCTGCACCGAAGCCGGAATTTTAATATCAAGCTCTAACATCATCCAAAACCAACCGGTTTCTCAAAGTGTGCGTGTGGACTTGCCATTATTGTTCTTGTCCTGCTGAGCGAAGCGAAGCATCTCGGAGTGGCATGGCCATCTTGGCCGTGACTGTTTGCACGGGCTGGAAGCCCGTGCCACTGTAAGAAAGAGATTATTCACTGCGCTTCGCTTCATTCAGAATGACCTTGTGGGTTTCTCACACATGCCCTGAGACCCGACGCTAAGAACAAGTCTGAATCTGACACACCAAGTTTCGTCAACAACGTAAACTCAATAGTATAACCTATTTACAATCTGCATGCAAGCCTTTCCCGACAATTCGTATAGCCGAACACATTAGACACAGATTAACGCTGATTAACACCGTTCGCAAAAAAACCGGGGGATTTGGCACCTTGTTGCCAACGGCATGAGGGGGGCCTCCGCGTCATTCCGAGTGCAACCGAGGAATCTATTGAGAAGGGTCATTGCGAGGCCCAAAGGGCCGTGGCAATCTTCCATATCCCTTTCTCATCACCCCCCAGCCGAAGCCAGCCGAGCTGGCCTAATTTGCAGCCCGGACAGGCTCACCAAAAAGTAGGTAAGGTGTCCCCCGACTTGCCAAATGCATGCACGGACACAAGAGTTTGGTGCGGTACGCCAAAGCATGTGTTTGCGCTCGGATTAATGGGATTTGGATAGTTTAGCTGCATTGATAATATCGGAAATCGGTCGCTGCCAAACGCCGTGGGCCCAAGTCCCTGCAAAAAGATTCGTGCCGCTTATTGCCAAGGCACAGACATCAGTGTTCGTCAAGCCAGTCTCAGTCCAGCTTGTTCCATTGTTGGTCGAGAAAAAAACACCGCCGCCTTCAGTCCCTGCAAAGAGATTCGTGCCGCTTATCGCAAAGGCCTGGACTTGAAGGTTCGTTAAGCCGGTTGCAGTCCAGCTTGCACCGTTGTTGGTCGAGAGAAAAACGCCGCCTTTAGTCCCTGCAAAGAGATTCGTGCCGCTCACCGCAAGAGCTAAGACTTTAAGGTTCGTCAAACCGGTATTGATCTCAGTCCAGTTTGTGCCAGTGTTGGTCGAGAGAAAAACGCCGCCACTGTCAGCCCCGGCGAAGAGATTCGAGCCACTCACCGCAAGGGCACCGACAGTAGTGTTCGTCAAACCGGTATTGACCGGAGTCCATCTTGTGCCATTGTTTGTGGAAAGAAAAACGCCGCCTTTAGTCCCTGCAAAGAGATTCGTGCCGCTCACCGCAAGACCGTTATAGTTAACATTAGTGTTCGTCAGCCCGGTATTGACCATAGTCCAGTTTGTGCCATTGTTGGTCGAGCGAAAAACGCCGCCTTTAGTCCCTGCAAAGAGATTCGTGCCGCTCACCGCAAGGGCGGAAACATTTGTGTTCGTCAAGCCATTATTGACCATAGTCCAGCTTGTGCCGTTGTTGGTCGTGAGAAAAACACCGCCACCCCTCGAAGTCCCCCCTGCAAAAAGATTCGTGCCACTCACCGCAAGGGCAAGGATATAAGTATAACTGTTCGTCAAGCCGTTATTGACCGCAGTCCAGTTTGTGCCATTATTGGTCGAGCGAAAAACACCGTCGCCGTTAGTCCCGGCAAAAAGATTTGTGCCGCTTACTGCAAGGAAATTAACATTAGTGTTCGTCAAGTCGGTATTGACCTCAGTCCAACTTTTGCCGTTGTTGGCCGAGCGAAAAACGCCGCCGCCGTAAGTCCCGGCAAAGAGATTCATGCCGCCTGCTCCGTTGGGACTCACTGCAAGGGCACGGACAGAAGTATTCGTCAATCCGTTATTGACAGCAGTCCAGCTTGTGCCGTTGTTAGTGGAAAGAAAGACACCGCCGCCGTTAGTCCCTGTAAAGAGATTCGTGCCGATCACTGCAAAGGCACGGACATAAGTGTTCATCAAGCCGTTATTGACCACAGTCCAGCTTGTACCATTGTTTGTGAAAAGAAAAACGCCGCCACCGTTAGTCCCTGCAAAGACATTCGTGCCGCTCACCGCAAGGGCACGGATAGAAGTGGAAGTCAAGCCGGCATTGACCGCAGTCCAGTTTGCGCCATTGTTGGTCGAGAGAAAAACGCCGTCACCGTAAGTCCCGGCATATAGATTTGTACCGCTGAGCGCAAAGGAACTGACATAAGTGGATGTCATACCGGCATTGACTGCACTCCAACTTGTGCCATTATTGGTCGAGAGAAAAACGCCGTCGCCGTAAGTCCCGGCAAAGAGATTCGTGCCGCTCACCGCAAGGGCAGAAACCCAGGTGTTTTTCAAGCCGGCCGCAGTCCAGTTTGTGCCGTTGTTGGCGGAGCGAAAAATACCGCCTTTGTTAGAACCTGCAAAAAGATTTGTGCCGCTCACTGCAAAACTAATTATTGTATCCCTGTAGGGACCGTAGGGACCGTTTGTTTGAACCCATTGGGCGTGAGCAACGCCTGCGTGCATCAGTAAAAGAAAGAACAGGACCAGAATAAATCGTACTTTATGCATAGGATTAACTCCTGTCTAATAACTACTTAATTACGATGGAATTCCCAACTCCTAACTCAACAAAATCGGCCCCGAACGAATCTTTGAACATTTTAATCTGTTTTTCTCCTGTACAATGGGATGCTCCACACTTTACAGCCCCCAGAGCCTTCATCTCTGCAATTATATTTTCCATCTCTTGATCCGACTTATCAAGAAGATGAAATCCGCCAAAAACCATATAAATATTTTTATGGAAGGCAGATTTTATCTCTTTTAACATTTCGACGATTCCGGGATGTGAACATCCTGTCATAACTACCAATCCTTTACTTGTGTTGAGCACAAGAGCCTGTTCAGGTATCGGCCCGGCAAATTCGCCTGAACTATAAAGGTTTTCGCAGATCAATGCTGGATTGCTTACAAGAACCGGTTCAAGTTCTGATCTTACCAGTTCGTTTTTAGATCCAGCAGAAAACGATTCCGGGATAATAACGGGAATATTTTTCTTCATTCTCACAAATCCTGGTATCCCTCCAGTATGATCTTCATGTTCATGTGAAAGTACAAGAAAATCTACACTGGAGGCATCGAGATTCATTTTTCTGAAATTTGATTCGAAAATGTCAGGCTTTCCCCCGGTATCAAATAGGATTACACTTTTCAGACCGCTTATTATTAAGGAAAAACCCCAATCTGAAGCTAATCCATCTGTTTTGGTGTAGTTATCATAAATTATTCTTATTGTCACTGGAGTTTCAATGCCATTGGTTGAAGTAATAGCGGTCAATCCGGTATTGACCGCAGTCCAGTTTGTGCCATTGTTGGTCGAGAGAAAAACACCGCCGCCGTAAGTCCCTGCAAAGAGATTCGTGCCACTCGCGGCAAAACTAACTATCATTCCACCGTAGGGGCCGTTTGTTTGAACCCATTGAGCGTGAGCAACGCCTGCGTGCATCAGTGAAAGTAAGAATAGGACCAGAATAGATCGTACTTTACGCATAGGTTTGACTCCTTTCGAATAAAATTTGATAAGGGCAATTTCAGTTAACGTTTCGCCAATAACGCAGACGTGGCATTATAACCCATTTGCGTGAGCGATACAAGAGCCAAGACCAGACGATCGGTGCGATTCATCACACCCTATGTCTACGGCTCGGCCCTGACGAGATGAAAGGTGAATACATGCCCGCGCAGCGGGCGCCGAAACAGGCAGACGCACCGTAATTTGCAGCCCAGACAAGCTCCGCAAGAAATATGTATCATGCCCCCCGACAGATGGGCCTCGGGCCAACGCGACGGTTCTGTTAGAGGGCCTTAGGGTTACTTCTTAACCGTGGTGTTTTGGGCCATCCACTCGACATCTACCCAGGAGTCTTCTGCGGGGACGTTAAGCTGAAGGTTTCTACCCCCATAATATACAGGAGCGTTCTTTATCTTGTTCCCAATCCATTTGTGGACGACGGCGTGCCCGTCCGAAAAGGAAAATCCGCAGGAACCGCCGTGGTAATTGGCTGGATAGTCGATGATCCGCGCGGTGCTCGGGTCTGACGCATTCGTACACGCATTGGCAAAGGCAGCGTCGTTAATGCTGTCCGGGTGCTCGTCCACAAACACCCAGGTTTGGGCCGGGTGTGCGATTTCGGTGAACTTGCTGTAAGTGCGCCAAACGTTTTGTTGTCGGTTGGAGGGAGCCGAATTCAACCACTCGCCGTAGCCGAAGACCTGACTCATCGAGTTGCTGCGAACACGCGGAACGCTTCGCCCCTGGTTGTTCGTCACTTTGGCCATATCCGCAGGGCACTTGAAAACCTTCGGATTCTTCCCTGCATAGGACCAAAGTGGACTCTTCACCAGGTTATTCTGAACGTCCCAGTTCACCGGGTCTGACGTGAAGGTCAGCTGGCCGGAAATCCAGTTCGGCCGACCCGGCATACCATCCTGACAGCCCACGAGTTTGTCGTCATTGCTGTCGGCGTACATGCGCCAGGCAATCATGAGACTGCGCAGATTGCTCGTACACACAATACCCTGGGCAACTTTTCTTACCCGTTGCAGGGACGGCATGAGAATGCCCATGAGAATCGCAATAATGGCAATAACGACCAGTAGTTCGATGAGTGTAAAACCCCGTGTTTTTTTCATGATCAAGCCCCTTTATGTTGAACAGAAAATCTTGACTACGTAATTAACAGATGTCGAAAAATGTCCTCCTGTTCCCTTAAAAACGTGCCAAAACTCATTTTACCATTTTACCAACATCCCGAGCAAAACGCAACATATAACATTCACCCAACGGAGTGTTTTTTCTTTGCTCTTGCTTTGGGTTTTGGCGGGTGCTATATAATCTGGGTTATGGAGACGAAGGTAGCGGTACCGATAGCAGCAAGGACTCCGGAGCAGGCGCAGCAGCAGGTTCAGGCGGCGCTGGCCGCCGGGGCGGACATGCTCGAGCTACGAGTCGATTATCTCGAACATCTCACCACCGAGTTGGTCACGTCGCTGATTGCCGAGATAAAAAACGCCGGCGGCAAGCCTCCGCCTTTGATTGTGACCTGCCGCGACAAGCAGCAGGGGGGGGCGCTGGACTATCCGGGCCGGCTCCGCGTCGATGTGCTGGTTGCCGCATTGAAAGCCGGGGCGGAGTTCATCGACTTCGAATACGACAACTTCCACTTGAGCGACAATCAGGGGCGGCTCCGGCTGGCGCTGTCGCAAAGCCGAAAAGGCCGGCTGATTCTGTCCGCCCACAATTTCGAGACGCGATTCGAGAACATCGGCAAATTGTATCGCACCATCTCGAACGCCTGTTTGGGCGCGATCCCCAAGCTGATCTACACCGCCAACCACATCAACGATTGCTTCGACGCCCTCGACCTGCTGCATCAGACGAGCGCCGAGCGCATCATCTTCTGTATGGGCGAGGCGGGCCTGATCAGCCGCATCCTCGTAAAGAAGTTGGGCGGCTTCGTGACGTTCGCAAGCGTCGATGAGGAAAACGCGACCGCGCCGGGCCAGTTGACCATCAAGCAGCTCAAGACGCTGTACCGCTACGACGACATCCACGCCGACACGCAACTGTTCGGCGTGATCGCCAATCCGGTCGGCCATTCGCTCAGTCCGGCCATTCACAACGCCTGCTTCGCGGACAAAGGCATGAACTGCCTGTACCTGCCGCTGTTGGTGGAAGGGGGGCAGCAGGAATTCGATTCGTTTGTCAATCAAGCCCTGTTGAGAAAATGGCTGAATTTCGGCGGCTTCAGCGTGACGATCCCGCACAAAGAGAGCGCCTTAGCTTACGTGCGGGCCAGGCGGGGCGCCGTCGAGCCGCTGGCCGCCAGGATCGGGGCCGCCAATACGCTGCTGGTCGGGCCGGACGGAAAGCTGATCGCCTGCAATACCGATTACGCGGGAGCTCTGGATGCGATTGCCAGAGAAGCGAAGATTTCCAGAGCCAAGCTGAAGGGGCTGCCGGTCGCCATTGTCGGCGCTGGCGGCGTCGCGCGGGCCATCGTGGCCGGACTCAGCGACGCCGGGGCAAACATCACGATCTACAACCGCACCGTCGAGCGCGGCGAAAAGCTGGCCGCCGAGTTCGGCTGCGCATTCGCACCGTTGGATGCACTGGCGAGCGTCGATGCGAAACTGCTGATCAATTGCACGAGTATCGGGATGCACCCGAACGTCGAGGCGACGCCCGTTCCGCTGGAGATTTTGAAAAAGACAATGGCCGTCTTCGATACGGTCTATAATCCCGCCGAGACCCTGCTGCTCAGGGAAGCCAGGAAAGTGAAGGCCAAAACCATCGACGGCGTCGCCATGTTCGTCAACCAGGCCATGGCCCAGTTCAAGCTCTTCACCCACCACGACGCCGACGCAGCCCTGATGCGTCAGACGGTTTTGGATTGCCTTTCCAATAGGTAACGTGTATAATAATGTTCTGGATTTGGGAAGAGTTTCCCAAGCATGAAGCGATAATAGGGAAACAGCAGCGTGCACAAGATACGGGTATATGTTGATACCTCCGTCTTCGGCGGCGTTCAAGATGAGGGATTCTGCGAAGCAAGCCGACGCTTTTTTGAGCGCGTGCACAAAGGTGAGTTCACAGTGCTTCTATCGACAGTAACGCTGCTGGAACTTGGGAAATCTCCTGACACAATTAAGGCTGTTTGGCAAAGCTTGCCGACCGAGTGCATCGAAGTTCTGCCCATCGGTGGTGATGTCCAGGAACTGGCTGAAGCCTATGTGGATGCTAATGTATTAGGCGCAGCCTCGCAAAACGATGCTCTGCACGTAGCGGCGGCGACTGTCGCGGGAGCAGACCTTATACTGAGCTGGAATTTCAAGCATATTGTGAACTTCAGTCGAATAAGAGGTTTCAATGCCGTGAATGTCAGTCTCGGATATCGGGCTTTGACCATATTAAGTCCGTTAGAGGTTAGCTATGACGAGTAGGAAAAAAAAGTTCGATTGCGTGGAGATGAAGAACCGCATACAAAGGGATTTGAGAGAGGAATACAAAGCCAGAAAATCGCAGTTCGCTTCGTATGTCGATTTCTTAAATACCTCCGCGAATGAATCGGAAGAAGTGCGTTCTTTTCTTGAGAAAGTTGCCAACGCAAAGACTGCTGCTGCAAGCTAAAATCTATCGGCCGGGCCGAAGCAATGCCCGTGCAACCTCAAGCTCTTCACCCACCAGGACGCCAGCGCCAACGTCATGCGAGAGGTTATCTTAGAGAACCTGGGATGTCAGCAAAGCCAAAGCAAATAGTCGTGGACAAAGACGCACTTGTCGGAATCAATATCAACGACCTTTGCGATTTTGCCCAGAATCACCTTATGCTCGGCTGCGATACTTTGTTGTACGAATGCGCAACTGCCTCGAAACAAGAGCCAAGAGACATGTTAGAACGCTATAAGAGGTTCATCAAGAGTGGAGGATATTATTGTTCTTGCAGCATCGCATTCATACAGAGTGAAGGTAAGAATTGTCTACCTTATTCCTGGTTTCTGCCAGATTTGGATGCAACGGAACAAATCCGGACGGCGGAAGCACGTCTGGAGGACTTGCTTGATTCGACCACGTGTGGCGAAGTATCTCAGCCGCGTTATAAGGTCGCGAAAGCTATATTTTTAGATTTGAGTGCTAAACTCAAGAATAGGATCAATTTGGAAAATCCTGATGTGGGGAAGAAGATAAAGGATCTGACTTCGGACAGATTTGCCCGGTTTCGAGTATTGTTTGAGTCTATTGATGCGCGCGATCTACATCAGAGGAGCCTAGATTCTTTTCCCCATGATTGGATTAGAGATGAAACGGGGTTCTGCTTGTCCCCCGAATGGATGAGTTGGCAACTCATACGCTTAACTAATGCAATTGTCCAGGACTATTGCTACCTGCGCCAAATGGGAGGGGGCAAAGGAGATGAGAGCGCTGAACACGATTATCAGGACATGGAGTATGTCTTACTTTTGAATCGAGTTGACGGGATTTTGACGCGCGACACAAAGCTTGTTGAGCCGTTGGCGCGGGCAGCATTTCCTGATAAAGACGTGTTTTCCAGCCTCGATGAAGTGCCGAAAGACTACGTGTGCAATTGGACTTAATAGTACCCGGTTTAATCCTTGCTCTGTGATGGTGATTTTTGCATATTTAAAGCATCGGTAAGAAAGAATGGATTCCTGCTTTCGCAGGAATGACAGTGCGAGGCGGCATCGACCGTCAGCGGAAACGTTCGACGATGGTGACAATGGCTCAGATAGAACAGTCGGCCCGGCGTATCGAGCGCAGCCTTCAGCCTGAGAAGATTGTGCTGTTCGGCTCTTATGCTTCCGGTGAAGCCACAGAAGATTCGGATGTAGACCTCATGATCGTTGCCAAGACTTTTTTGCCTCCGCACCAGCGATATGGCGCGGTGCGACGTCTGCTGACGGATTTGCCGGCCGGCCTTGATATCATCGTGAAAACACCGGAGGAATATGCACGCTGGCGGTCTGTAGTTAATCACATCGTTTACTTCGCCGACAAATACGGAAGGGTTCTCTATGAACGAGCTCGTTGAGTTATCCAGAAAATTCAGCGATATCCTGCTGCCAAAACTGGACTAAGACACTCTGTCCATGTTCTCAGAAATCAGGCTTCACCTTCCCCGGCGGCAAAATCGCCCCCATTTTCAGCGCTATTGATTGTCTTTGCAGCGGTTGGCCGATATAATCCCGTGGAGTCGTGCAAACGGGACTTTGGTATATCCTGAAGGCAGCGTTAAAAGCAGAAGGTGTTTCGCCATGGTGGCGATGGACAAAATCGAAGAATTCGCCCGGCATATCGGGCGGCAGTTCGACGCCGAGCGTGTCATCCTGTTCGGCTCGTATGCGCGAGGGGCCGTCACCCGACATTCGGACGTTGACCTGCTGGTCATCGGGCCGTTCGAAGGCCGAAGCGTCGATAGGTCGGTCCAGATCAGGATGAAGTTGCGGCCGGGCTTTCCCGTGGACATAGTCGTTCGCACGCCCGAAAAGGTGCGCGAGCGAATCGGCATGGGCGATGACTTCATGCAGGAGATACTCGAAGAAGGAAAGGTGCTCTATGAAGCCGATGACTGCTGAATGGGTCGCCAAAGCTGAGGGCGATTTCGCAACGATGGGGCGAGAAGGCCGCGTGATAGACAATCCCAACTACGACGGCGTTTGCCTTCACGTTCAGCAGTGCGCCGAGAAATACCTCAAGGCCCGGCTCTTCGAAGCGAACGTCCCTTTCAGCAAAGTGCACGACCTGACGGCTCTGCTCGATAAGGTTATCGCCGTCGAGCCGGGCTGGGAGAGCTTCCGGGAGGACCTTGCCTATGTTTCGGATCTCGCCGTGACGCTTAACTATCCCGGCGAGATGGTCGATGCCGAATCAGCAACCCGCGCCCAGCACTGCTGCCGCCGCTTTCGCGAGGCCGCCCGCCGGGCGCTGGGGTCGGACAAATAAACTCGTTAAGGATACGTTCAATGGCGAAAACCGGAAAGAAACCTGAAAAAGTCGTATTAGCATACAGCGGCGGGCTGGATACCAGCGTGATCCTGCCCTGGCTCAGAGAAACATACGGTTACGAAGTGATTGCCTTTGCCGCCGAGCTGGGTCAGGGTGACGAATTGGCCGGGATTAAACGCAAGGCCCTGGCCAGCGGGGCGGCCAAGTGCGTGGTCAAGGACCTGCGGAAGGAATTCGTCGAAGAGTACCTCTGGCCGATGCTCAAAGCCGGCGCGGTGTACGAAAAGAATTACCTGTTGGGCACGAGCATTGCCCGGCCCCTGATCGCCAAACATCAGGTGGACGTCGCCCATGCCGAAGGCGCCACGGCGGTCGCCCACGGCGCGACGGGCAAGGGCAACGACCAGGTCCGGTTCGAAGTGACTTACATGGCCCTGGACCCGTCGCTGAAGATCGTGGCGCCGTGGAAGGACCCGAATTTCACGCTGACCTCACGCGAAGCAGCGGTCGATTACGCCCGGAAGCATAAAATTCCCATCGAGCAGAGCAAGAAGAAGATTTATTCGCGCGACCGCAATCTCTGGCACATCAGCCACGAAGGTGCGGACCTCGAAGACCCGGCGAACGAGCCGAAGGACGAGTTGTTCGTGATCTCCCGGCCGGTCTCCAAAGCGCCTGATAAGCCGGACTACATAACCATAGGATTCCGCGAGGGCGCGCCGGTGAAGTATAACGGCAGGCTCACAGCCGGCGTCAAACTTATCGAGACGCTGAACGAGATAGGCGGCAGGCACGGCGTCGGCCAGGCGGACCTGGTCGAGAACCGGCTGGTCGGCATCAAGTCCAGGGGCGTCTATGAAACGCCGGGCGGGACGATTCTCATGACGGCCCACAGCGCGCTGGAGAGCCTGACGCTCGACCGCGAGACGATGCACTACAAGCAGCAGATCGCCCTGAAATACGCTGACTTAGTGTATTACGGCCTGTGGTTCAGCCAGTTGCGAGAGGCACTCGATGCCTTTGTCAACGTCACCCAGCGCAACGTCACCGGCGAGGTAAGATTGAAACTGTACAAAGGGCGCTGCACGTTGGCCGGCGCGACAAGCCCGAATAGCCTGTACCAGACCAATCTGGCCAGTTTCAAGATGGGGGCCGAATACAACCCGACCGACGCGACCGGCTTCATCCGCCTGTTCGGCCTGCCGGCGCGAGTCGCCGCCATGGTCAATAAGAAGACAAAAGTATAAAGTGAACTAAAGTGCCTAAAGTGACTAAAGTTATGGAGCTTGGTGATTTACCTGATATGTCACATTGGCATGGGCAAATAGACTCTAAGGATGGAGCTGAATGTTGTTTCTTACGATTTTAGGCACTTTGCACTTTAGGAACTTTGCGCTTCTCGCTACGCTCGCGGCGGTGCCGGACTGGATTTGGTTTGCTTTTATTTTTGCGTTCGGCTGCTGCATCGGCAGTTTTCTGAACGTGGTCATCTATCGTCTTCCGCGGGATAAATCTCTGGTTACGCCGCCCTCGGCCTGTCCATCATGCGGGAAGCATATTCGCTTTTACGACAATATCCCGCTGATTTCGTGGCTGCTGCTGGGTCGAAAGTGCCGCTACTGTAAGGCGCCGATCTCGCCGCGATACTTTGCGATTGAGCTGCTGACGGGTGTCGTATTCCTCGGCCTGTTTATTTTGTATTTCCGCATGGATGTTCCCGAGAACATGCCGTCATTCGAGCAGGGGGGCTGGCTGATCTATCTTTTGCACATCACGATGTTAGCGGCATTCATCGCCGCCTCCGCAATCGACCTGGAGCGATGGATTATTCCGCTGTCTATCTGCTGGCTCGTGACCGCCGTTGGGTTCGTCGGCTCGACGGCCGGCGCTTATGTCATCGACCCGGCGCTGATTAAGGCGTACTCGCTCCTGCCGGTCGCTTCGCCCACCACCGGCGCGCTGGCGCTCGGGGCAGCGATAGGGCTGGGCATATCGCTGGCGCTGTTGGCGACCGGCCTGCTCAAAAGAAGCTACGAATCAGATGACGGCGGACAAAACAGCGAAGTCCCGCAGGAGGGCGGCGACGCTGAGACTCAGGCAGCCGTGCCATCCGAAGGGCCGCTCGATCAAACGATCAATCACCGCCTGGAAGCGTGCAGGGAAATTATCTTCCTGCTGCCCGTGGTGATTTGTTCGTACGGCGTGTTCTGGCTGACTAACCACGTCGATGCACTTGGCACATGGTGGACGGCCTTCTCGCAACATCCTGCTGTAACGGGACTTCTGGGAAGCGTCTGGGGCTACTTTGCCGGCTGCGGAATTGTCTGGGGCATCCGCATCTTCGGTACGCTGGCGTTCGGAAAAGAGGCCATGGGACTGGGCGACGTTCATCTGATGGGCGCCGCCGGCGCGGTCGTCGGAGCATTCTTCGTCGTTCTGGCGTTTTTTATCGCCCCTTTCTTCGGCCTCGCCTGGGCGGGCTTCCAAATGTTTTTTAAAAAAATTCGACAAATTCCCTACGGCCCTTTCTTGTCTTTGGGTATATTTGTTGTTATGATTTTCCACGACTTGATTTTGAACCGAATAGGGTTTATTTTCTACCGTTAAAGAAGGATTTGTGTTTCGGCATTGTAAGGAGATATAAAATGCGAGCCAACAAACAAACGATTGCCCTGGTGACGTGTCTTGTCTCGTTCGCCCTTTTGTCCGGCTGCACGAACTGGGAGAAGAAGTACCAGGCCCTGTCGGTGGAGCATGAGAATCTAAGAGGTCTGCTCGAACGCGAGAGGTCGGAGAAGGGCGTGCTGGCCGACCAGGTGACGCAGGGCCAGCAGACTATCGAGGAGCTTCAGAGGCAGATCGAGCAGAAGCGCAAGACGCCGGCTGAAGCCTCCGGTTTTGGCGAGGGCTACGACGTTGCCTTTGACCCCGCCGCCGGGACGGTGACCGTCACGCTTCCCAACGCGCTGCTGTTTGACTCCGGAAAAGAGACCCTCAAGTCGGCTACCATCGCTGAGCTTGATCATATCCGCAACGTACTGCGGCAAAAATACAGCGACAAACAGGTGGATGTGGTGGGCCATACCGACACCGACCCCATCAAGAAGTCCAAGTGGAAAGATAACTGGGAGCTCTCGGCTCAGCGCTCGCTGACGGTGGCCCGGTATCTCATCGATCGCGGAATTTCCGAAGGCAAAATCCGCGCTGTGGGCTGTGGTGAGAGCCGGCCCATCGCTTCCAACAGCACCAACGCCGGCAAAGCCAAGAACCGCCGCGTCGAAATCGTCGTCCATATAAGGGGTTAAAGCCGCCGCTGCGACAATTCCGTATAGTCGGCGAGGGCAGGACAGGTTATTTTGCGCCAAGGCGTGTTTGAATCGTCCCATCCCGGCTCACATGAACCTGAACCGCTCCATCCCTGGCTGTGTAGAAAGATTGAAGCCGGCCGGCGGAAGGGACCGCGGAGGCCGAATCGCCGATCATCCTCTCATACTGGGCCTGATCGCAACTGCATAGTACGATGTGCGTATCGAGATGCCCCAGAAAATCCGCACCCAGCGTCTTGGCTGAGCCGTGATGAGGGACAACGATAATGTCGGCCTTTAAGCCGGGATACAGCCGAAGAAGCTCGCGCTGGGCGAATTCTTCGACGTCGGAACATAAAAGGATTCTAACGCCGGCAAATTCTATCAGGCAAACCAGCGACCGGTCGTTGTCACTGAGGTTCTGCCTTTCATCGGTGCGATCGCCGGGCCAGAGCACTTTTACAGCGGCGGCGCCCTTCAACCGCAGCTCACCTTTCAGACGCTTAATTTCGAGTCCCTTCCCGGCCAGGTAATCGCTCAGAAACTTCGCCGTTCCCCACTCATCTGTCCCGTCAAAGAAGGCGTCGTCAGCATAAACACCTCCGACTTTGCAGTGCTCGACGATCTCGGGGATACCGTTGATGTGGTCGGTGTCGTTGTGGCTTATGACGATAGCGTTGATCCTGCTTATAGCCTCGTTGTCCAGAAACGGCGCGACAATTCGCGTGCCGACGTCACTTCGGTTCAGCGAGCCTGCGTCAAACAGAACGTTCGCCTTACCCGGCAGTTGCGCCACGATCGCCTGGCCGTGGCCGACGTCCAGACAGGTCAGAATCAGGCCGTCTCGATATGTTCTTTGCAGCACCCCAACGCCGAGCCAGCAGGCCATCACGGAAATCATCACCGCAGCGACGGCACGCTTCAAAAAAGCCCGGCGAACGGGAACAAAGGGCACAAAAACAAGCAGGGAGTAATACAGAATTACAGGGACGGCCGATACACGGCCGATCAGGATTTGCGAAATCTCCACACGGGCGAACAGCTCTGTCAGCCGGATCAGCCAGTCCGTCAAATTCATTACGACGATTCCCAGAACGGCACTGACCGGCGGCAGCAGGAAAGACAGAAGTATCTTTAGAAATCCAAGCGTCAGGATGGCGCTCACTAATGGCGAAACCAGCACCGTCCAGACGCTGGCCAGCGGCGTAATGGTGCCGAAGTGCAGCAGCAGCACGCCCGCCGAGCCCAGCCAGGCGGCCAGGCCCGCTGAGAATGCCCGGATGACCTGGCCGCCGAGGTATCTGGCTGCCCGCACGCCGAACGCGATGCGTTCGGCTGGGTCCGTCACAAACCAGCCGGCCGTGGCGCTATGCAGCAGGTTGTCGAGCCTTGCGGTGAAAAGGATGATTCCGAGAAGCGCGATAAACGATAGCTGCCAATCCGCCTCGAAGACCTGCGTCGGCCGTATCAGCAGAAGAATAATGGCGGACAAGGCCAACGTGTTATAGGCGCTCGAATGCCGCCGAAAAAAGAACGAGGCGCAGAATACGGCGCTCATGATGGCTGCTCGCACCGTCGGCGCCGCCGGGGGAACAACCAGCAGAAAAAGGACAATCGCCGCCAGGCAAACAGCCGCCCTCGCGCTTTTGAGCAGTCCGGCCGCCTTGCAGAACCACCAGATGCTCCCGATCAGGATGGCGAAGTGCATTCCGGAAAGACTGACGATATGCAGCAGCCCCGTTTTGCGAAAGGCCTCGTACGTCTTGCTGTCAACGTCTCGCCTATAGCCCAGCAGTAACGCCTCCAGCAGGCCCCGGCTCGCCTCATCCTGCGGCATGTCACCGACCAGGGCCGTCGTCGCCGCCTGCGTGATTCGTGCTTTCAGTCTTGCCAGCAGCCCGGATGCGGGGCCTTGCCGCACCGTGACGGCGTCCCGCGAGGTCACAGAGGCGGCGACGAAGATATTTCTTCTGGCCAGGTAGGCCGCCCAATCGAATTGGCCGGGATTGGTGGGCGGCTCGAACCGCTCCAGCCAGCAATAGGCCTGGATTTCGTCGCCGGCCTTCAGGTCCGTCACCGGCTCAGCCACCCGCACGCAGACCGTTCCGGCCACCTTCGCCCAGCCGGCAACGGACTCGACCTCGCTCGCCTTCAGATAGAAGCTGCTGCCCGGCTCGGTCGGTTTGAACCGCGCGAATTTCCAGCCGGGGTATTTATTGATATACGGCTCGGTGACAATCCGTCCGCGAATCGTCGCCAGCTTGCGCTCGTCGAGGACCAGATGCCGCACGTCATCGGGCTGCGCCCGGCCGTACTGCGTCAACCGAATCGCGCCGAGACAGACAAAACAGCTCAGGGCCAGATACGCCGCGACATATCGACTCGCCGAAGATAGCTGCCAAATGAAAAAGACCAGAATTGCCGCCGCCGCAAGCAGGCCGAGCAATACAAACCATATTGGTACAGGCAGGGACAACAGGCGTTGGATCAGAATCCCCACGATAAGACCGACGGCGACAAAGACAAGAGGGCAGGTACTGATAATCCGGCCGTGAAAATTCCGCCCCGCCAATTGGCTGTCAATCAGCTCCAACTTCCGCCGTATCTCGTCCATGACGGAACAGATTACAGACTCAGGACCCAAGACTCAAGTGCTATTTTGACACCCAAGAAAGGTTGCTGTCATTCCGCACTTGATGCGGAATCCAAAATCGTCGGGAACTCTGGATTCCTGCTCCCCGCTTTTGCGGGGACAAGTTTACACCTGCGAAAGCAGGTGCAGGAATGACAGACGTGAGAAGTCACTTACCCGCCGTTATAGGCGGCTTTTGTCAGGACGTTTCTGCAACAGCGATGGCTTCGCTCAGAGCTGGATGTATTGCTTCGGCTCGAAGTTGGTTTCCATTGTCCAGGTGACGGCCTTGCCGCTCTTGAGGCGATAGGTGGCCATCACGTCGTAGCCCTGGCTCTCGACCCACGGCTTTAAGAAGGGGAAGTCTTTAACGATTTGCTTCTTTAGTTTCAAATCGTTGAGCATCTCGACGGCGCCTTCGATGCGGACCTCCCGGCCCTGGTCGGCGCTGTAAAAGCACATCTCGACGGCCGGATTGGCCTGTAACTGCTTGTTAACGTCCTTGTCCCTGCCGGTGGTGAAGATAAGCCCGTTCTCGTCGGCCCGGTACAGCATCATCATGCGAACGCGAGGCCGGCCGCCGTCGGTGGTAGCCAGACTGAATACCGGATTTTTGGCCGCAAATTCGAGCACTTCTTTCTTCGTCATGATCAGGCTCCTTTGACTGAAGATTTCAAACGATCTTTTCTTTTCCGTTCATATAGGGGCGGAGGACTTTGGGAATAGTCACCGAGCCGTCGGCGTTTTGGTAAAGCTCTAAGATAGGTATCAGGATTCGCGGCGAGGCGGCGACCGTGTTATTGAGCGTGTGGCAGAAGAGGTTCTTTTTGGAGCCGGGGTCTTTATAGCGGAGGTTCATCCGCCGGGCCTGGAATTCGTAGAATTTGCTGGCGCTGTGGGTCTCGCAATAATTGCCGCGCGACGGCATCCAGGCCTCGATATCGAATTTCTTGGCCTGGCCTCTGCCCAAGTCGCCGGTGCAGACGTTTACGATGCGGTAGGGCAGCTCGAGCGCCCGCATGAGCGTCTCGGCATTGGCTAAAATCTCCTGGTGGTACTTATTGCTCTCTTCGGCGCTGCTTTGGCAGATGACAACCTGCTCGACCTTATCGAACTGGTGGATTCGGTACAGGCCGTAGGTGTCCTTGCCGGCGGCCCCGGCCTCGCGCCGAAAGCAGCTTGATAAGGCCACGTACTTGAGCGGCAGCTCTTCGGCGTCTAAAATCTCGCCCATGCGATAGGCCGTCAGTGGCACCTCGGCGGTTCCGACCAGGTTGAGCTGGTCTTTTTCCATTCGGTAGGTCTGCTCTTCCGAGCCGGGGTAGTAGCCGGTTCCCCGCATCGCCTCATCTTTCACCAGCAGCGGCACGGACAAGGGGACATAGCCTCTGCCGGCCATCAGGTCTATCGCAAAGCGCAGGACCGCCCAGTGCAGCAGGGCGCCGTCGCCCTTGAGGAAATAATTTCTCGACCCGGCTAATTTGACGCCGCGCTCGACGTCGATAATGCCCAGCGACAGGCCCAACTGGACGTGGTCTTTCGACTCGAAATCGAATTGACGGACCTGGCCCTCTCTGCGAATCTCGACGTTTTCCGTATCGTCTTTGCCCGACGGCACATCGTCATCCGCCGGCTGAGGCGCCTGCTGCATCAGCTCATCGAACTCCGGCTGGAGTTTCCCCATCTCTTCGTTATACTTCGCTTCCTGCTGTTTGAGCTGCGAAAGCTGCGCCAACGCCGACGGCTTCTGGTCGGGCGAGAGCGTCGGGATGGACTTTCCGATACGGTTCTTGTCCGTGGAAATATCCTGAAGCTGCTGCTTTATCGTTTTGAGCTCGGCATCGACCGCCAGCAGTCTGTCGATATCGACGTTGAAGTGTTTGTCCCTTGCGGCTCTTTTGAACTTCTCAGGATTTTCGCGTATTACTTTAATGTCAATCATGGTATTAGGTTATCAGAATATCAGGTTATCAGGTAGTGGGTATCAGGAAATCAGGATAACCTGATACCCGCCTTTTAGTCGCCTGCCCACTTTTTCACAATGACCACGTCGTTCTGTCCTCCGAATCCGAAGGACTCGTTCATGGCGACGTTGACCGGCACGTTTCTCGGCTTGTTGGGGACGTAGTCCAAATCGAGCGCCGGGTCGGGGTCGTTGAGGTTGATGGTCGGCGGGACAATGCCGTCGCGGATGGCCAGGACGCAGGTAATCAGCTCGGCCGCACCGGCAGCGCCGATCAGGTGGCCTAACATACTCTTGACGCTGCTGGCGGGGACATTTTGGGCCCTTTCTTTGAAGACCGCTTTGATCGCTTTGGTCTCTATCGCGTCATTCTCGCCCGTGCTGGTGCCGTGCGTGCTGATATAGTCCACGTCTTTGTAGCCGATGCCGGCGTCGGCCAGCGCCGCCGTCATAGCCTGGATCGCACCGCGGCCTTCATCGTGCATATCGGTCACGCGAAACGCGTCGGAGCTGCTTCCGTAGCCGATCATTTCAGCCATGATTTGCACGCCTCGCTTCTTCGCCGAGCTGAGCGATTCGAGAATCAGGACCGCCGCACCTTCACCGAGAACGAAGCCGTCCCTGCTGGCCGTGAACGGTCGCGACGCCGTCTGTGGGCTGTCGTTTCGGGTCGATAGGGCGGTGAGGCGGTTGAAACCCGTCACGCCCAACGGGTGGATCATCGAATGGGCGCCGCCGGCAATCATCACGTCGGCGTCACCTTTGCGAATCATCATCATGGCTTCGCCGACGGCCTGCGTACTGGCGGCACAGGCGGTCAGGCAGCTTCGCGCCGGTCCGCGCGCGCCGGTAAGCACGGCCAGATGAGCCGCGGGCATATTCGGCTCCTGCTCGAGCTCGTACATCGGGTCCATCCGGCCAAAGGCGACCTGCGCCCAGCGGCCCCAGTCCATCTGGTTCTTCTGGGCGTCCCATCCTTCGAGGATGGCGGCGAAAAAGACATCGTTATCCACGGAACCTTCACCCGCCCCCAGGTAGATTCCCATCCGGCTGCGGTCGATTCCGTCGGCCGGCCCGTCGGTTTCCACGTCGATCCCCGCCTGCCGGCATGCTTCAACCGCCGCTCCGATAACAAAGGCGGAGCCGCGGTCGCTGTGCGCGTGCAGCTTCGGATTCTTCAGACGCGTTGCAAAGTCATAGCGCTTGACCTCGGCATCGAAGGTCGTCGGGAACGTCGAAGCGTCGAAAATGGTGGTCTTCGCCACGCCGCTTTCGCCCGCCAATATCGCACGCCAGAACGTCTCGACGTCGCGGCCCAGCGGGCAGACGATGCCCATGCCGGTTATGACCACTCGCTCAGGCATTTATTAACTCCCCGTGGATCCTTGTCATAAACCATACTCTTAATAATGAATATCGAATAATGAATGTCGAATGTCGAAGTAATAGGCTAATATGTCAACTTCGATTGAGCGGTCTGTCATTCCGCACCCATTCGACTGCGCTCAGGGCAGGCTTTGATGCGGAATCCACAATGCCAGTAACTCTGGATTCCCGCTTGCGCGGGAATGACAAGCTGCAGAACCAATTATGACGAAGCACTGATCTTTTCTGCACAGTCGTAAAGCTTCAATATTCATTATTCGATATTCGTCATTCAATATTGGATATTCAATCCGTTTTTTTCAGCACGACGGCGGCGGTTTGTCCGCCGTAGCTGTAACTACAACTCAGCGCGTAACGAATCTTCACTTGGCGCAGCTCGCAGGCGATATTCAGGTCGCAGCCTTCGGCTTTCTTGTCGCAGTTTCTGGCCGCGGGTATTTTGCCGTCGTTCATCGCACAGACTGCGGCAACAATATCCACGGCTCCGGCGGCGGCGCCCGTATTGCTTAACATGCTCTTGGTGGGCCAGACGGGCACTTTCGCCGCGGCCAGCCCGAGCGCTGCGCGGATAGCTTTAGCTTCGGCCAAGTCATCGGCCGGTATCCCCGTGCCGTGTGGGATAATCAGGTCCAGCTCGTCCGGCCGTATCCGTGCCTCGGCCATCGCCTTTTCTATCGCGATCTGAAGCCCTTTGCCGTCCGGTTCGAGGTGCTCGTACGCCGGACTAATACTATTGCTTTGCCCGAGGCCGGCCACTTCGGCGTAAATCTTCGCGCCGCGGCTTTCGGCGTGCTCCAGATTCTCAAGGATGACCATCCCGGCCGCCTCGCCGAACACTGAGCCTTTGGCCTGCGCGTCAAAAGGCCGGCAGGCCGTCGCCGGATTATCGTTGTTTTGCGTGGTCGCTCGCTTGATCAGGCATTGGCGAATCATGACGATGGGATTCACCTTTGCCTCCGCGCCGCCGGCCAAAGCCACGTCGCTGGCGCCGCGGGCAATCGTCTGGGCCGCCTCGGCAATCGCCAGATGACCCGCCGCCTCGGCGCAGGTGATCGTATTGCTCGGCCCCTGAATATCGTGAATGATGCCGACGTGGCAGGCGAGCATATTGGGCAGATATTTCAACAGCCACAGCGGCGTAACCTGCTCAAGGCCCTCTTTGCCCCATTTGCGAATGTCGAACGCCCCGTTGGTGACACTGGCCGCCACGGCGGGGGCCAGCTCGACCATGTCGCAGCTTATCAGCCCGGCGCCTAAGTTGATCGCCACGCGCTGCGGGTCGATGTTGACCTTTTCGGGGTCGATGCCCTTTGTAATCATGCCGGCGTGAGCGAAGGCTTCGCCGGCCGCGATGACGGACAGCTCGATGTCCCTCGACATGAGCTTGACGGCTTTGCGGAAGCTCTTCGGCACGTAGTTCTGTATTTTGTATTCGGGAACCTGGCCGGCCAACTGGCAGCTAAAGCCCACCGGGTCAAACGCGGTGATTCTGCTTATCCCGATCCGGCCGGCGCACAGAGAAGCCCACATCTCGCCGACGGTTAGTCCGAGGGGGGTAACGGCGCCAAGACCCGTGATGACTACGCGAGCGGTGCTCATCCGGCCTGCTCCGACTTGCGACCGGCCGCCGAAAGCACATCCCGCAGAAGAGATTCAAAAACAGACGTGCCCGTGCCGAATACGAAATTCTCCGCCGGAAACTGCTTGCCCGCGAGATTCTGGTCGATATGGCTGAACATTAAATCGATCTCGGCCAGAAGTTTGTCGCCGCGGGTAATCCGGCCGCTCGTGCCGGCCGCCTCGGGGGCGAGGGATTCGATCTTAGCCTCCAGCCTCAACGTATCGCCCGGCTTGACGTAATCGAAAAAGACGGCCTTGTTGATTTTTGCAAGGATGACTTTTTCCCGGAATTTCGCCGCCTCGCCGACGAGGATGCCCGCCGTCTGGGCCATCGCCTCGATGCACAGGCTCTCGGGCATGACGGGATAGCCGGGGAAATGATCGTGCAGATGCTCTTCGGCGAGCGTGACGTTCTTGAGCGAGACGGCCCGCTTGCCGCTCTCGAACTCAACAAACTTGTCTATCCAAATCCAGCGCATCCAATGCTTTTGACCCGAAGTTATCCTGATCCCGCAGAACAGCTCTCGCCGGCTAAGCCGTCTTGAGCTTGTTCTCGACGAAGTTCACGATCGCCCCGACGGTGAACAAGTCGCCCAGTTTGTTGATGTCGGGATTTTTTTCAAACTTGGAAAGGTCGGTATGCGGCATCTTTTCCCGCAGCTCGGCCAGACCCTTCGCGGTCAGCTTGCCGTTGTGAATGAACTCGGAGTTCGTCATCAGACTCTCGGCGGGAAACAGCTCTTCCCGGGGAATCTTTATGCTGAACGCTTTTTCCAGTCGAAATACAATGTCCAGGAAGTCAATGCTCTCGGCCCCGAGGTCGCCCATCAGGGTCGCTTCAATCGTCACTTCGTCGTCGTCAGCGCCCAGCGCATCGACCAGAACTTCCTGAACCTTCTGTATAATCTCGTCCCGACTCACTGCCATACGTGTTCTACCCCTTTCGATTTGCGATTTTATATTTATGATTTACGATTGGCCATGACCAATCATAAGCTTGTCCCGAGCGTAGTCGAGAGATCGAAAATCGTAATTCATAAATCATAAATCTATTTCAGCAGCTTCCATCGCGTCTTCAAGTTTTCGATGACGTTGGCATCCACCGGCGCCATCGCCGAATTGGCGTCGGCGAGGTTGAAATGCCTCAGCCCGAACCGTGCTTCGACAATGCGCTCGCCCTGCGATACGCCGACGCCGGCGAAGCTGCTGACGTTCTCTTCGATGGTCTTGGCCTCGACGGTATATTCTATCTGCGCCCCAGGCGCCAAAAAGCTCTTATACTTTACATTTCGCGCCTGTTCAAGCAATATCATGCTGTGGGCGAAATTTTCGCTCTGGCGGACCAGCCACGAGGCCGACTCGATCAGCCCTTCCAGCAGCAGCACGCCGGGCAACACCGGAAACGTCGGGAAATGGTCGGCCAGATACTCCTCGGCCAGAGAAACGTTCTTGACCGCCCTGATTCGCTTGCCCGGCTCTAACGAGACCACCTTGTCAATCAATATGAATCGCATCCAAAGATTCCACAGACGACACTGTTTTGTCATTCCTGCCCCGCATACAAATGCCGGGTAAACTCCGGCAGGAATCCATTTCATTAGCCACCGATTCCGGCATTGGCCATACGATATACCAGAGGCAATCACTTTTCCACCTTTTTTTCAGGTTTTCGACACCTCCGAATTCTCCGACGACGGAATTAGTGTTGGAAAATCTGATTGCGTCGGCTATACTTTTTATTCTATGAACGTACGTAATGCAAAGATTTCGGATGTCAAGGCGATTCACGCCCTGATCAGCTCTTATGCGGGTCTGGACCGGATGCTGTTTCGCTCGCCAGCGGATATTTACGAGAAGCTTCAAACCTTCAGCGTCGCCGAGCTGGACGGCCGCGTCGTCGGCTGCTGCGCGATGGAGATTATCTGGTCGGACCTGGCCGAGATCAAATCGCTGGCCGTCGATCAGGCCTATACAAACAGAGGCGCCGGCACGATGTTGGTTACCGCCGCACTCGAACAAGCGGCGGCCTTAGGCGTGCCGAAGGTCTTCGCGCTGACGCTCGAACCTGCATTTTTTCAGAAATTAGGCTTCGAGGTCGTTGAGAAAAAGGGGCTGCCGATGAAGGTCTGGAGCGACTGTGCGCGGTGCTCGAAGCAGCAGAATTGCGACGAAACAGCGGTGATAAAAAAAGTAATGTAGGGGCGGCCCCATGTGGCCGCCCTATGGATCGGGCAACCACATCTGGCAAATACTGCCAGACCCCTACGATGGCACTTTACTATCCCACCTGGCGACGCTGGAACAGGGCGATGGCCAACGCGAGAATGGCCGCCGTATAGCACAGGGCGTAGGAAGCGCCGGCCAGAACATATCTGAGCGGAACCTGGCTGCCTTCATAAATGGCGTCGCTGATCCAGAAAATCTGGAGGTTCGGCACGAGGTATCTGCCTATCTGCGCCCACAGGTGCGCCTCAGCGAACCTGCCAAAGACGTAATCGCTGACAAGGCCCAGCAGGAAAATACCGAGGCAGGCCGAGAGTGTAACCATAATGTTGAACCGGCAGGACAGCGCCAGGGCCAGGGCGACAATGATAATCGCCGCCATCAGCAGCAATACCGAGCCATAGATGTCCACCGCATTGAGCTTGTTTTCCGCGGGATTGAACTTCCAGTTCCGGTCGATCAAGGCGATGAAAATGATGATCAGCGTCGCAAAGACGCCGGCCATGACCATAGCCGTCGAGGAAAATTTCCAGTCGTAAGTATAGTTGAAAAAAGCACTTAGCAGAACCACAGCGATCACGCCGACGCCCGCGGCCCCCATAACCGTCCAGTCGTGGGTATCGTTGACCGTCTCAAGGACGCCGTGCCGAATCGCCATCAGAAGGGCGATGGTACATATATAGTGGGCCAGAACCACCGCGGCGGCGACGCCGAGAAACTTCGCAATGATGAATATAGGACGTTGGACCGGCTTGGTCAGGACGGTCGTTATGGTCTGGTTCCGCAGCTCCTCCGCCACGGCGCCGGAGGCCGAAAAGATTGCAATGAACAAGCTGCTCAGAAACAACGTAGATAGCCCTATCTCGCGTAGGAGTTTGTTGTCGTCGCTCATGGTGTACATCGTCAAAGACGGGCTGACGAAGAACAAAAGCAACGCGGCTACGATAATGACGGCGTAGATGGGTTGCCTGAGAGTTTCGATGAACGTGTTTTTTGCTATAGTCAGTAATCTACTCATCTGTCACAACCGCCACCCGGCGTCGAAGCGCCGTTTTTTTTTCAAACATAGGGGCTTAACTTTTTTCACAGTTGTCCCTATACTAAGATAACATTTGTTGCTATAGTACGCAACTTGTAAATGGTGAAGGCTTACACGTACGTCCAGTGAATACTCTGTTAGTGTTCGTTTTGTTCAGATTGTAAGGCCGGGATAGAAAATGACAGTATCGTCCAAACGCCCCGTACACGTAGCTCTGGTCTCATTTGTATTAAGCGTAGTTTTCTTCGGCATTTCCTTTTTCTTAGGTCGGTGGAGCGGCTTTTCCGCTATTTCTGCGGTGGGGTGGCTGAATCTGTCGGTCGCATTCATCTGGCTCGTTCTGTGCTTGCAGTTCCATCAGCGAGCGCTCGCCGAGCAGGAGAAGCTCGACGCCGGCCAGTTGAGCAGGGAGCAGGACGCTTCCACAATCTTCCAGGCCGGAAGTGAACGCGCCACGTTGTTTTACGTCGCACAGCGCCGCCTCCAGATATTTGAAAAATGGTTCGTCCCCCTGTTTAGCACGCTGATTGCCGCGTACCAGATAGCGATAGGCGTGTATTTGTTGAACGCCGCCCGCACCGCGATTGAGCCGGAGCTCAAGCAGCCCCTGCTTTGCGGCATTTGCATGACGGCCATCGCCTTCGTTAGCTTTCTGATCAGCCGCTATGCAACCGGCATGTCGGGCCAGCCCCAGTGGAAACCGCTGAGGGCCGGCGGCAGCTCCCTGTTAGGCTCGGCGGTCCTGTGCTTTGCACTGGGCGTGGCGCTGGCGCTGGCCTATCTGTTCAACTTCCACGCCTTTGTGAACGTCATGGCGCTGATGATTCCGGCCCTGCTGGTCGCGCTCGGCGCCGAGACGGCTCTGAACCTCGTTTTCGACATCTATCGTCCGAGACTGAAAGGCCGTTACAGCCGCAGCGCCTTCGACAGCAGGCTTCTTGGAATCATCAATGAGTCGGGCGGAATCCTCCGCAGTGCCGCCGACGCGATGGATTATCAGTTCGGGTTCAAGGTCTCTCAGACCTGGTTCTATAAGCTGCTCGAACAGGCCGTCGTGCCTTTGGCCTTGTTTGCCGGGGTTACCCTTTATCTGCTAAGCTGCATCGTCGTGGTCGGCCCCGATGAACAGGCTATTATCGAGCATTTCGGCAACCCGGTGACCGACGCGAACGCTGTCCGGCTGGCCGGTCCCGGAATGACGTTCAAATGGCCCTGGCCGATTGATATTGTCTATAAGTATCCCGCGAAGAGAATATCGGAAATCAGCGTCGGTTTTGTCCCCAGGGTCGATGCGGCCGGCCGGGTGGAGCACCAGCCCCTGTTATGGGGCGAAACTCATTACGCGGAGGAATACCAACTGCTGGTGGCCAGCGAGCGGACCGGCGCCGAGTCGTTCCAGGGAACCGTGCCGGTCAGTCTTGTGATCGCCGCCGTGCCCGTCCAGTACCGAATCAAGGATTTGTATTCTTTCGTCTATAACCATCAGAAGCCCGAGCAACTGCTCAAATCCATCTGCTACCGGGAGCTGACGCGGTTTGCCGCCAGCGCGAAGATCGAAGTCGATGACCAAGCCGACAGGGCGCACAGTCTGCTGGGGGAAGGCCGGGCCGAGGCCGCGGATGCCCTGACCGCAAGGATTCAGCAAGCGGCCGACCAGGAGAAGCTGGGCGTTGAAATCGTGTTCGTCGGGCTGCAGGGCATTCACCCGCCGGTCGAAGTGGCCGCGGACTATCAGAAGGTCATCGGCGCCGTCCAGAAGAAGCAGGCGATGATCCTCCAGGCCCAGGCGGAGCGAAACAGCACTCTGGGCAACCTCGTCGGTTCCGTTGAGCAAGCCGATGCGCTCTATGAGCTTTGGGGGAAGTATCAGCAGGCCGTCAAGGCCAATGCCGCCGAGGACATCCAGAGCCTCGGCAAGCAGTTGGATAAGGCCTTCGAGCAGGCCAAGGGTGATATCTTCAAGACGCTGAGGGAATCGAGAAAGGACGCGTTTACGAAGGCCACGCTCGCGGAGGCGACCAGCCGGCGTTTTGCCGGGCAGTTGACCGCCTATCAGGCCGCCCCGAAGATTTACGCACACGAACAGAAATCAGCCATGCTCGAAGAATCGCTGGACGGCGTACGGAAATTTGTCATCGTGGCCGACCAGAATGATACCCAGGTTACCGTCATTGACCTCCAGGAGAAACTCGCGCCCAGCCTGTACGATCTGAGCGGCTTTGAGGAGAACAAGACACCATGAAGAACGTAGCGATTGCCATTTTTGTCGCGCTGATTGTCATCACGTTAGGTCTCTACCTGGTCAGTTTCCAGGTTCGCGAGACCGAATCCTGCCTGGTGACCACGTTCGGCAGGCCGACGCGTGCGATCACCGAGCCCGGCGTGTATTTCAAATGGCCGTTTCCCATCCAGCAGATTCACCCGTTCGATTCCCGGATGCACGTCTTCGAGCCGACGGCTGAAGAGACAACCACGGCGGGCGGCGAGCCCATCATTGTCAGCACGTACGTCGTCTGGAGGATCGCCGAGCCGCTGGAATTCTTCAACGCCATCAAGACCGTCAACAAGGCCGAAGACGAGCTGCTGCGCAGCCGGATTCGCAATACGCAGAACAACGTGATCGGCCGGCATTATTTTTCCGACTTCGTCAACAGTGACCCGTCGAAAATAAAATTCGAGCAAATCCAGGGCGAGATGCTGGCCGACCTTCAACAGTCCATCGCCGCAGCTAAGTTCGGCATCGAAATCAGGACCCTCGGCATCCGGCAGCTCAAGATCAGCAAGGACGTCAGCACCGAGGTCTTCGAACGCATGAAGGCCGAGCGCAATCGCAGGGCGGAGGCCATTATTACACAAGGAAACGCCGAAGCGATCAAGATACGCACCGAGGCAAAGTCGAAGAGCGACGAGCTTATCGCCGCCGCCGAGGCCCGGGCAAAGGTCATACGCGGCGAAGGCGACGCCGAAGCGGCATCACATTACAAAAAGCTCGAAGAAAATCCCGAGCTGGCGATGCTGCTGCGGAACCTCGAAGCCCTGCAGAAAATATTGGAAAACAGAACGACGTTTGTCACACCTACGGATGTCGAGCCGTTCTCGCTGCTGAAGGGAATGCCCGACATCGATCCTAACGCACCGAAGAAATAATTCGCAGCGATCAGTATTATGACGGAAGAACATCACAAAAAAAGTAGCGAGCAAATTCCCGCATCGGCGGCACAACCGGTGGGCGACGAGCTTGACGCCGCCGGCAAGAGCCTCTCGGAAGCGCTGAGGATGAGCTTTATCATCCTGAAAGTCATCATGATTGTGCTGATCGTGGCGTTTCTCGCCTCCGGATTCGAGACGGTCGGCTCCAACGAGCAGGCGCTGGTGCTGCGATTCGGCAAGATTCGAGGTCTGGGCGAACAAAGGCTTCTCGGTCCCGGCCCGCACTGGATCCTCCCGTATCCCATAGACGAAATCGTCAAGATTCCCGTCGAGACGACGGTGAATTTGTCCATCGATTCGTTTTGGTATCAGGAGAGTCCGGAAGAAAAGCTCTCCGGGCAACGGCGCCCCGCCCGCCCTGATAAACCCCTGGACCCCAAGCTCGACGGCTATTGCCTGACCCGAAGCGAACGGGCCGTCGAGGCAGCACCGCAAAGCGCCGGCTCGGACGGAAGCGACTACAACATCGTCCACACCAGGTGGCAGCTTACGTACCAGATCGCCAACCCGGAGCGATTCTTCCGGAACGTTTACGTCCGGGACATCAAGCCCGGCGACGTTTATTTCTCGGTCATCACGGGCCAGGAGGGTGTTAAACCGTTGCTGGAGGGTCTCTTCCAGGACGCCGTCGTGACCGCTATGGTCAACTACACGATTGACGAAGCCATTTCCAGCCAGGACAGGATTCCAAGACACGTCCAAAGGTTGTTGCAGGAAAAGCTGGACAGGATACAGAGCGGCATCCGGGTGGTGTCCATTCAACTGACGGCCAGCGAGCCTCCCGCCCAGGTCAGAGACGTATTCGAGGCCTCCACCAAGGCCAGCCAGAAAAGCCAGACGACCATCACCGAAGCCCGAACGTACGCCGGAAATACGCTCAGCGAGGCGGCCGGTCCGGTCGCCGAGGAGCTCTTCAAGTCCCTGCGCGACCCAACCGTCAACGAGCAGACCAAAGAGTTCCTGTGGTCGCAATTAGCCGGCACGGGTCGCGAGAAAATCGCCGAAGCGCGGGCTTATCGAACAGAGGTGGTGGAGACCGCACGAGCCAACGCCGACTACCTGGACCGGCTGCTGCCCGAATACCGGCGGCACCCGAAGCTCGTTCTTCAGAGAATCTATCTTGACTACATAGAGCAAATTTTGAATAGCGCCGACGAAAAATTCGTCATTCAGACGGCCAAGGGAGCCAAAGGCACGGAGCTTCGCGTGCTGCTGAACAGAGACGCGTCGCTCAAGCCCAAGGCAAGCCAGCAGCAGACGGCCCAGAAGCAGGAGCAGCAGAACAAATAGTCCGGCCGCGTGCCGAGTTCTACATGGGAGCAAATACGGCAAACAAGAGACGTCATTATGGCTCATGAGCACCTACACTTCAAAGAAAACATAGCCGCCGAGCACACGCACGGCAAGCAGGTTCGCGTCAGCCTGGCGCTGCTGGGCACTCTGGCCGGCGGCATGCTGCTGATTAACAGCGGCGTCGCCAAATTCATCTATGGCCGCGGCGCGTTCAACACGGAGCTTCTGGCGATGGTCGGCGCCATACTGCTCGGCGCCCCGATCGTTCTGCACGCCGTCAAGAGCCTCCTGCGCAGAGAGGCCCACATGGACGAGCTGGTAGCCCTGGCTATTCTGGCGGCCTTCGCCATGCAGGAATACGCCACGGCCGGCATCGTTGCCTTTTTCATGCTCCTGAGCGAGCTGATTGAAACGCGAACGGCCCTCGGCGCCCGCGTCTCCATCGAGTCGCTGATAAAACTCACGCCGACGAAGGCCAACCTGCTGGACGGCAAGAGCGGCGAAAGAGAAGTAGGGGTCAGCAGTCTCAAACCCGGCGACTGTGTCCGGGTCCGCCCGGGGGATAACATCCCCGCCGACGGCGAGGTGCTCAAGGGCCTCAGCTCCGTCAATGAGGCGACCATCACCGGCGAGTCTTTGCCCGTCGATAAAGTGCCGGGGATGCAGGTCTTTGCCGGCACGAATAACCTGACCGGCATGTTGGATATTACGGTGACCAAGGCCGGCAAGGACACCACGCTCGGCAAGGTGCAGTCGCTGATTATCCAGGCCGAGCAGACAAAAATCCCGATCATGCGGATCATCGACCGCTACGTGAAATGGTACACGCCGACCGTTCTGATGATCGCCGGGATCGTGCTGTTCTTCACCCGTGACATGAACAGGGCGATTACGATTCTGGTGGTTTCGTGCCCCTGTGCGTTGATTCTGGCGACGCCGACGGCGATGGTCGCGGCGATTTCGGCTTCGGCCCGCCTCGGTATCCTGATCAAGAACGTCGCCGACCTCGAGATCGCCGGCAAAATAACGGCAATGGTGTTCGACAAAACCGGAACGGTGACGACAGGGCGGCTGTACGTGACCAAATTGACGCCCGCCGAGGGCGTCGAACCGGCCGAATTACTGGCGGTGGCCGCCTCGGCCGAGCAGATGAGCAAGCACCCGGCCGCCAGGGCGCTGCAGGAAGTCGCCCGGGAGGCGGGCCTTTCGCTGCCCGCAACGGACAGGTTCCAGGAAACGCCGGGCAAGGGCGTCACGGCCGCGGTCGATTCGGCTAATATCATGGTGGGAAGAGATACCTTCCTGAAAGAAAACAACGTGGATGTCAGCACCGTCTCCGACCCGGCGCTGCACGAGGAGCAGGGCTTCAGCACCCTCTACGTGGCGAAGGATTCCAGGTGCATCGGCTGGATCGGCCTTCAGGACAAGACTCGGCCGGAGGCCCGGCAGGCCGTCAAGGAACTGCTTGATCTCGGCGTCAAGAGAGTCACAATGCTGACCGGCGACCGCAGTGAGGTGGCCAGCCGGGTTGCGGCGGAATTGGCCTGCACCGATTACAAGGCCCACTGTCTGCCCCAGGACAAGCTGGCGATTGTCGAGCAGCTCAAAAGAGACGGCCACACGGTCGTCGTCGTCGGCGACGGTATCAACGATGCGCCGGCGCTGGCCGCTGGCGATTTGGGCATCGCGATGGGGGCCGCCGGCAGTGACGTGGCCATCAATTCCGCTTCGATTGCCCTGATGAGCAATGACCTGAGGCGGCTGCCTTTCCTCGTAAAGCTGTCCCGCAAGACCGGAAAAGTCATCTATCAGAATCTCGGCTTCGGCATCCTCTTCATTGTTCTGGGAATCGCGGCGGGGGCGGCGGCGTGGCTGCCGGCGATTTACGCCGCGGTCCTGCACTTCGTCGGCTCGCTCATCGTCGTTTTCAATAGTGCGCGGCTCGTCCGCTACGGAGAAGAGCTCGACCACGAAACCCACGGATAATTCATGACGGCCGAATCGAACAGACAATATACTTGAGCAGATCTGGAACGCAAAACCATGCAATACGCCGTTGAAACCTTTTCGCTGACCAAGATTTTTTCCGACTGGTGGGGCCGGACCAAGGTGTACGCCGTTGATAATCTGGATTTACAGGTTCGTCCCAATGAAGTGTTCGGCCTGTTAGGGCCAAACGGGTCGGGCAAAACCACAACCCTGAAAATGCTGCTGGGCCTGCTGTATCCGACCAAAGGCAAGGCCCTGCTCCTCGGCGGCGACGGAGCCGACCCGAAGATCAATTCCAGAATCGGTTTTCTGCCCGAGGAATCCTATCTGTACAGGTATCTCAGCGCCCGCGAGACACTGGACTTTTACGGCCGATTGTTCGGCCTGCCGTCAAAGGTGCGGAAGATGCGCATCGAGGCGCTGCTGGACATGGTGGGCCTCAAGGCCGTGGCCAACCGGGCGGTCGGCACGTTTTCGAAAGGCATGGCGCGCCGAATCGGGCTGGCCCAGGCGCTGATCAATGACCCCGACCTGCTCATCCTGGACGAGCCAACGACGGGCCTCGACCCCATCGGGACCCGGCAAATCAAGGACCTGATCCTGAAGCTGGCGGAACGCGGCAAGACGATCCTGCTTTCGAGCCACCTGCTGGCCGACGTCGAGGACGTCTGCGATAGAATCGCCATTCTCTACGGCGGCAGAATCCAGACCCAGGGCCGGGTCAGGGAGCTTTTGCAGCAGACGAACAAGAGACAGATCACGACTGGCGCCATCAGCGATTCAACGGTCGAGAAAATCAGGCAGCTTGTTGCGGCCGAAGAGGCCGAATGCGTCGTGACCTCTCCGATGGATAAGCTCGAATCCTTTTTCATCCGGACGGTCGCGGCCGCCCAGCAGCAAGCCCAGCCGACGAGCGGCGCCGTCAGCACAACCAAGATCGGCGATTTCCTCACGCGGAAGGAACCGATGGAGAACGTCCTGGATAAGCTCGTGTCGTCGCCCGTTTCGCAACGTGAGCCTGAGCCGGCTCCGACGACAGAGAAGGTCGCCACCGCTTCAGGCTCAGAATCCAAGCCGGATGAGAGCCTGCTGAGCAAGCTGACCCGCTCGGCGGAGCCGGCCCGGCCCGAACCTGCCGCCCGCGAGAAAGAAACTCAAACCGAACCGGTCAAGCCGTCCGCTTCCGAGTCCGGGCAAGTCAAAAAAAGCATTTTAGACCAGCTCACCGGCCGCTCGGCGCAGGACAAAGATAAGAAAGAAACCGGCAAATCGCAGGCAGGAGACTCCGGCCATGCATAGGATTTGGGCTGTCGCCGCCAATACGATAAAGCAGGCTCTGCGGATGAAAGTGGCCCTGGTCTTTATGATCATGCTGTTCGTCCTGCTGCCGGCTCTGGGGATCTCGACGACGGGCGACGAAACACTCAAGGGCAGGCTGCAAACGTCCGTCAGCTACGGCCTTTCCCTGATGAGCTTCCTGCTGTGCCTGCTGACTATTATTGTCTCGGTCTATTCGGTCACCAGCGACATCGATCAGAGACAAATCTACACCGTCATCACCAAGCCCATTCGCCGATTTCAGTTTCTTCTGGGCAAGCTGCTCGGCGTGGTCGTGCTGGACGTCATTCTTCTGAGCGTATTCTCGGCCGTCATATACGCGGTGACAATTTATACGCCGCGGTTCGTCAATGCCTCGGAGCAGGAGCTTATCGACGCCAATAACGAGTTTCTCACCGCACGGGCGGCCCTGACGGTCCCCGAAGTGGACGTAACGGCGGAGGTCCGAGCCAGATACGAGGAGCTCAGGAAACTGGATCAACTGCCCCCGGACTATACACAGGAGCAAGTCATCACCGAGCTGACCAAGCAGGCCCAGCTCGCCAAGCGAGCCGCCGGCGTCGGCGAGGTGCTGAGCTGGGAGTTCGACAACGTCCGGCCTCTGGCCAAGAGCATGTTCATCCGGTTCAAATACGACGTTTTCCCGAACCCGCCGGACTCGCAGGTCTATGGCCGATGGTTCGCGGGCGACTCTCAATACATCAAATACGGGCAGCAGCCCAAGACGCCGATCTTCGACGAGGTCTATAAGCACGCAGCCCGCACGTTCAACGAAGTACAGTTTCCGGCCGAGGTCGTCCCGGAAAACGGCCGGCTGGCGATCGCGTTCATGAACGTTCCGCTGAATGATACGACGGTGGTTTTCCCCCCGGACGGCCTCGAAGTGCTGTATAAAGCCGACAGCTTCGCGGCCAACTTCATCAGGTCCGTTCTTCTGATCCTGTTTCGTCTGATTTTCTTAGCCTGCCTGGGCATCCTGGCCTCGACGTTTCTGTCGTTTCCGGTGGCCGTATTATTGTGCCTTGTGCTCTTTCTTACGGCGAGCTTCAGCGGCTTTGTCATCGAATCGTTCGACTACCTTAGCCAGAGCATCGGCATGGTCTATTCGTACAGCCTCAAGTGGGCGATTCGGCTTCTGCCGCAGTTCGACGAATTCAATCCCACGAAATTCATCGTCCCGGCGAGGTTATTGAGCTGGTCAGTAGTGGCCAAGTGCGCCCTTTTTATAGTTTGTATCAAAGCGTTTCTGGTATTCGTTCTCGGTCTGGTGATTTTCAGTTATAAAGAAATCGCGAGGATTACCGTTTAGTACACTATTACAATCAAATTTGTTGATAGATTGGGGAAGGGTGGCATCCTCAAGCGCAGCTTGGGGATGGCTTCCGGCTTACCGACCATCCCCAAAGCCTTCGGCTTTGAGGCTGCCACCCGACCGAACAATCGCCAACGGTAAATAGTGAACCTTTTATGCGTTTGCGTGACACAATAATCTGGTCCGTGTGCATCGTCCTTGCGATTGGCCTGTGTATCCTTGCCGGCGTGCAGCTCGATTCGATCAATCGCCAGCGTCAGGACATGGGGCTGATCATCGACCGGCCCGAAAATATGCCGCCCGAACTGGTCTTCGCCACGGTTGCGACGGGTGCTTTTCGCGGCCTGGTCGTGGACGCCTTATGGATGCGGGCCGACAGGCTCAAGGAGGAAGGGCAGTTCTTCGACGCCAGGCAGCTCGCCGAATGGATTACCATCCTGCAGCCTCGCTTCGCCTCGGTCTGGGAGTTCCACGCCTGGAATATGGCGTATAATATTTCCGTGGCCATCCCCGCGAGCCAGCCGGACCAGCGATGGCGATGGGTCCGCAACGGCTACGAGCTGCTTCGCGACGAAGCCATTGACAAGTACAAGCTCAAGAACATCACGCTCTATCACGAGCTGGCCCGGATATTCCAGCACAAAATAGGCGGCGTCTCGGACGACGCCCACAAATACTACAAAATCCAACTGGCCATGGCGATGGATCCGCTGCTCGGTTCGCCGGACAACCAGCTCGATTGGCACGACAACCGCTATTTTGACGCCCTGGCCCAAACGCCGGCCGACTGGCGGGGGATTGCCGCAGACCCGAACGTGGCCGCCCTGATCGCTGCTCTGAAATCGGCCGACGAGGCCTTCTCCGACCAGAAGGAGTTTGCAGGCCGCTACCTGTCGCTGCGCCAGGACGCCCGCCGATTCAAGCCCGAGGCCGGCAAGGTGATCGACGGCTTCAGAGGCGCTGAAGCCCTCAGAAAATTTGACCTTTTCGCCAGGGCCTACGAGCTGCGAAAAAAATGGAAGCTGGACCCCGTCATGATGCGGGACTTGAACCGGATATACGGGCCGATTGCCTTTAGCGATCCGAACACGCACCTGCCGCTGGATTGGCGGCATCCCGACTGTCACGCCATCTACTGGGCCGTCAAAGGATTGCAGATAGCCGCGGCAGAGCAGGCCGGCAAGCATGAAATGAACGAGACCAACACCGACCGCATCGTCGGCCATTGCCTGCAGGACCTGTTCCGCAACGGTAAGATGTTCGTTCATGACGTGCCGCTCCAGGTCCCCGTGAAAACCGGATCACTGGAAATGCAAACGCAGATATTCAAGGAAGTGTTCCTGCGGCCGGACCTGAGGATGTTTGAGCCGTACAACAGAATCGTCCTGGCGGTTCTGGAAAAATACAAGAACGACGGCAGCTACGAATCCCTCCAGAACGGCCATCGGAACATGCTCAAAAACGCGATCCTTCTTTTCTACCAGGCGGGCCATAAGCCCCAGGCACAAAGCATCTACAATGAAATGAGAAGGCTGTATCCGTTAGACGAGTTTAAGTCTCCCTCCGTCGAGGGTTACGTGAAGAAGCGATTCGACGAAGAGCTCGAGAATATCGCCCTCAATGACGCCACGGAAATGATCGCCGGAATGCTGAGGGAAGCCTATTTCAGGTATGGTCTGCGCGACGATGACGAGGCCGCCGGCCGCGAAAACATGGCCAAAGAGATTTGGGATTATTACCAGTCCAAATACAGCGATGAGAACAGGATTGACCTGCCCGACTTCAAGCTGTTACGATACCTGGCGCTGCGTGATTTTCTGGAAGACTGGCTGTATCCGCCGAACCTGAGGCTCAGCCTGCTGGCCCGGATCGAAATCGAAAAGCCCGAGCTGGCCGAGCAGCTCAAGCCGTGGAAGGAGCAACTGGAGCAGCAGAGAGAACAGATCAAGCAGCAGGAACAAGACTTGTCTAAATCATTTTGATCCATGAGCCCGGCTCCCATGAGCGATTTGCAGCATGAACGAGATACTCCGCCAACAACTGACGCCGTCACAGCGAAAAGCTGTTCTCCACACTGAAGGAGCTCTGCTCGTTCTTGCCGGGCCGGGCAGCGGCAAAACCCGCGTGATCACGTATCGAATCGCGGCCCTTATCGAATCCGGCGTTCGGCCCTGGAATATCTGCGCGATCACGTTCACCAACAAGGCCGCCGAGGAGATGCGTCAACGGGCGGCGGTTCTGGGCGCATCCGGTGGCGCGCACATCAGCACATTTCACTCTCTGTGCGTCAGAATTCTTCGCCGGTACGCCGAGCGTGCGGGAATCAGCCCGAACTTCAGCATCTATGACGATGCCGACCAGGCCCGATGTATCAAGGAGGCAACCAAAGATTGTCAATTCGATACGACGAATTTTCAGCCGGCACGAATGCTCGATGCGATCTCCGCTCTCAAGAACAAGCTGGTGGACGCCGAATCCTTCAAAGCCGAGGCCGACAACTTCTTTACCAAAACGCTGGCTGAGATTTATCTGGGCTACGAGCGCATCCTCCGGGAGCGCAACGGCCTTGACTTTGACGACCTGCTGATGAGGACCGCCTTTTTGCTCCGCGATTGCCCCGAGGTCTGCTCGGAGCTCGGCGATCGCTTCAAATTCCTGCTCATCGACGAATACCAGGACACCAATCACGCCCAGTACAAGATCGCCAGTGCCCTTGCCTCGCAGCACGGCAACATTTGCGCCACCGGCGACCCGGACCAGTCGATTTACCGCTGGCGCGGCGCCGACATCCGCAACATTATGGCCTTCGAGAAAGACTGGCCCGACGCGACGGTGGTCAAGCTGGAAGAGAACTTTCGCAGCACGCCGAATATCCTTGCCGCGGCCGATCGCCTGATCGCCTGCAACCAAAACCGAAAGCAAAAGAGGCTCATCGCCACCCGCCCCGAGGGCCAGGGGATTCTCATCGCGGGCTTCGAGGACGAGAACGCCGAGGCCCGGGCCGTTGCTCGGCAGATCGCGGAGCTTGCCGACAAGGGCGTCTCGCTGAGCGACGTCGCCGTGTTCTACCGCGTCAACGCTCAGAGCCGCGCGATCGAGGAAGCGTTTATCAGAGACAAGATTGCCTACCAGATCGTTCGCGGCGTGGAATTCTACAGAAGGAAGGAAATCCGCGACCTGTTAGCCTATCTGAAAGCGATCGTCAATCCGAGCGATCAGATTGCGCTTTTGCGTATCATCAACACGCCGGCACGCGGCATAGGGAAAACGACGACCGACAAGGTCCTGGCTTACGCCGTCGAAAACAACATCGGCTTCTTCGAGGCTCTAAAGAGGTCCGCTCAGATTGAAGCTCTTTCCGGGGCGGCCCAGGCCAAGCTGGCCGTCTTTGCAAATATGCTCGAACAATTCAGCAAAGACGCCACCGGCAAGGTCGCGCCGCTCGCCGAACGTGTATTTAATGAATCAGGACTGGCCGATTCGCTTCGCGCCGCCGGCGCCGAGGGCCAGACCGCCCTGGAGAACACCAACGAGCTGCTCAACAGCGCCGCCGAGTATGACCAGAAAACCGAGCAGCCCTCGCTGATCGACTACCTCCATCAAATATCGCTCTTCAGCGACGCCGACGCCTACGACGCGACGGCCGACCGCGTGGCGATGATGACGCTGCACGCGGCCAAGGGGCTTGAGTTCGACCACGTCTTCATCGTCGGCGTTGAAGAAGGATTACTGCCCCACGAAAGAAGCAACACGGGCGAAGACGACGAACAATTAGAGGAGGAACGCAGGCTTCTTTTCGTCGGCATCACCCGTGCCAAAACCGCCTTGTATATCAGCTACGCCCGTTACAGAACGGTTCACGGCCAGTTTCTGCGAACGATACCGTCGCCGTTTCTTTTTGAGCTGGGCGCGGACTTCGTTGAAGAAACACGGGACGATATCGAGCACGATGACATCGACGTGAGCGAGCATGAAGCCCAATTCAAGCCGGGTCAGTTGGTGCGGCACGAGATCTTCGGGCTCGGCAGGGTCAAAGAGTTTACCGACATGGGCGACAACAGCATCGTCTCGGTCAAGTTCAATTCTGGACAGACCAAATCCCTCATGGTAAAATACGCGAACCTTTCGAAAGTCGATATGTAGCGTGGGGCGAACCTGCGGGTTCGAATGCGTATATTTGCCGAGAGGCGCAACGGAACAAGAAAAAGGAGGTCACAATGGCCAAGGGGATCAACCGCAGAGAATTCGTACAGTTAGCAGCGGCAGGGGGGGCTTTGAGCCTTGCCGGAGCGGGACTTTCAGCGTTTGGCGCGGGCCCGGCCGGATCGAAGCTCATCAGCCCCGGTTGCAGAGGAACAAAGGTCAAAGTCGCCCGGTTCTACATGGGCACTTCCGGCGGCTTGTGGCCGAAGCCAAAGCTGGATTTCAAGAGCGAGATCGCATCCTACGACTCGCAGTTCGCAAAGCTCAAGGATGAGCTGTCGGACGTCGAGTTTGTCATCGACCAGTTGGTTTCGTCTCCGGAGCAGGTCAGGCCGCTCAAGAACAGCCTCAAAGACGTTGACGGCATCCTGGCGATCCATTTGAGCATGGGGACACGGCCGGCTCTCGATGAGATTCTCAGCGTGGGCAAACCCACGGCCTTTTTTGCCGTTCCGTATTCCGGGCACGAGTGGTCGGGGTTCGGCGCTCTGCAAAAGCAGGAGCTTGGCGCCAAATTGGAGTGCATGCTCACCACCGACTATAACCAATTAGCGGTTGCGCTCAGGCCGTTCCGCGCGATTCACCACCTGCGAGAAGCGAAGGTTCTGGACGTCACAACCAGGTCAATCGATGAACAGGCCGATGCGATGAAGAGCAAGTTCGGCACGCAGATCAAACAAATCGAGCGCCAGCGGGTGCTCGACGCGTACGAGGCCGTCAGTGACGCGGATGCCACGGCGGAGACGCAGCGCTGGATCAAAGGCGCCAAGGAGGTTGTCGAACCTTCGCCGGCGGATATATTCAAATCCTGCAAGCTGGCGCTGGCCTTCGAGAATCTGCTGAACGAGGAAAATGCGACCGTGCTGACCATCGACTGCTACGGCACGATGTGGGACAAAACCATCATGCTTCCGGCGTATCCCTGCCTGGGCTTCACGAGACTTAACAGCCTGGGCCTGGGCGGCATCTGTGAATCGGATTTACAGTGCGCGATGACGCACATCCTGTTCCAGGGGCTGGGCGGCAGACCGGGTTTCATCAGCGACCCGACCGTGGACGAGGCCAAAAACAGCATCATTCTGGCCCACTGTCTCGGCACAACGAAAATGGACGGCCCGGGCAGGCCGGCGGACCCGTACAAGCTGCGAACCGTCATGGAACGCCAGGAGGGAGTCGTCCCGCAGGTCTTCATGCAACCCGGCCGGAAGGTCACCCAGGCGATACTGGTCGGTTCCGACCGCCTGCTGTATTTCACGGGAGAAATCCTCGATGCTCCCGACGTTGACAGGGGCTGCCGCACCAAGATTACCGTCAAAGTCGATGGTGACGCCGAGAAGCTGTGGAAGAACTGGTCCAGCGGACTGCATCGGCAGACGTGCTATGAGGACATCACTAAAGAGTTGCGTTCCTTCTGCAAATACAAAGACATCAACATGGTCAATGAAGCCGTATGAGACGGAAAGGTGGTTTTATGAATCGGCGTGATTTCCTGCAAGCAACGGGATGCGGCGCAGCCTGCCTGGCTTTTACGAGGCCGCTGCCGGCCGCACAAGATCGGAAAGCTCAGATTCTTGAGCAGGCCGACGAACGGATCGAGAAACGCCGTAAGGGCAATGCGGTGTTAAAACTCGCAGGGCCCGGCGGCTCGCCGCTCGCGGCCGGCGCGCCGGTGAGCATCGAGCAGACGCGGCACAAGTTTCTGTTCGGCTGCAATATCTTCAAGCTGAACCGCTGCGCGACGCCGCAGGACAGCGCCGCCTACGCAGAGCGATTCGCCGCACTGTTGAATTTTGCAACGCTGCCTTTCTACTGGTGGAACTACGAGCGCGAGCCGGGCCGGCCGGACGACGAGCACACCGGGGAAGTGGTTCGCTGGTGCAAGGCGCACAACGTCACGACGAAGGGCCATCCTCTGGCCTGGAACTACGTGGACCCGCGGTGGCTGCCGAAAGAGCCGGCCGAAGCGATGCAGCTCCAATTCAAGCGCGTCGCCCAATGCGTTCGCAAATTCAAAGACGATATCGGCATCTGGGACGTCGTCAACGAAGCGACGCATTACGACCGCGAAGAGCTCAAGAAGGCCTCGCCGATTTTGACCGAGGCGATCCGGAAAATGGGCGTTGGCGCTTATGTCCGCGAAGCCTTCAGAACGGCCCGCACGGCTAATCCCAACGCGACGCTGCTGATCAACGACTACCGAACGGATCCCGCGTACGCCCAGAGCGTGATCCGCGAGCTGGTCGATGACAGCGGGCAGCCGCTCTATGACGTCATCGGCATTCAGTCGCACATGCACGGCGGATACTGGGGCCCGCAGCGGACGTGGGAAGTCTGCGAGCAGTTTGCCCAATTCGGAAAGCCGCTGCATTTTACCGAGACGACCGTCATTTCTGGCCCCAAGAACAACCAAGAATGGGTAACGACGCCCGAAGGCGAGAAGAACCAGGCGGAGCAGGTGACCGAATTTTATCGCGTCCTGTTCTCGCACCCGGCGGTCGAAGCCGTCACATGGTGGGACTTCACCGACCAGAACGCATGGCAGCGAGCGCCGGCCGGCCTGGTCCGCGCCGACATGACGCCCAAACCCGTCTATGATGAATTGCAGAAGCTGATCAAGGGAACATGGTGGACAAAGGCCGAAGCGACCGCCGAAGCGGAGGGCCAGGTGCAATTCCGTGGCTTCCTCGGAGACTACCAAATCAGCGCACAGGTGGCAGGTAAGACGCTCAGTGGAACCTTCCGGCTCGACAAAACGGCGACAGAAACAATCGAAATCAGTTTGAAAGCGTAACGAAAGGAAAACGCACGTGGCGAAATCGCAGCTCAGGATTCACTACAAGAACGTAATGGCTGAGGTTATCGGTGATGAGCATGGTATCACCAAAAGGCAGTGGGCCGAACTCGCCGAGAAGGTCGAGCCGCTCATTCCGTACATCATGAAGGAAATCGTCGGGCAGAAGAGACACCCTGATATCACATGCACACGGTACGGATCGCTCCTGACGAACACCGGGATTGTCCGTAAAGTTCTCGCCCAGGTCGGCAGGATTCAGAAGAAGAAAAAATGTGACAACCTCGTTGTTCTGGGAATTGGCGGCTCGGCGTTGGGCAACATCGCGTTGCAGACGGCGCTGAATCCTTACATGTACAATCTGGATGACAAGCTGCGAGAGGGCAGGCCGCGACTGTTCGTCTTTGATAACATCGACCCATCCCAGTTGTCCTCCTTTCTCAAATGGCTCGGCGAGGGGCTCGAGCGAACGGTCTTTAACGTGATCAGCAAGTCCGGGAGAACGGCCGAAACCGCCGCTCAGCTCCTGCTGATCAAGAAGGAATTTTCCGGGAAAAAATACAGCAAGGAGCCCCTGGCGGACCACATTGTTGTCACCACCGGCTTCGAGAAGGACCAGCAGAGGAAACCCAAAAGCACACTCTACAGAATCGCCAAAGCGGAAAAACCCAACCTGCCCATCCTGGAGGTGCCCGGGGACGTCGGAGGCAGATTCAGTGTTCTCAGTGCCGTCGGTCTGTTCAGTGCCGCCATGTGCGGTATCAACATCGACGAGCTGCTGGACGGGGCTCGCGACATGCACGACAGAGTAAGCCGCACGAGTTTTGAGGAGAATCCCGCCGCGATCAATGCGGCGATCAACTACCACTATTACAAGCACGGCAAGAGGAACTCGGTCATGATGCCGTACGCCTATGCCCTCAAGGACATGGCCGACTGGTACCGCCAGCTCTGGGCCGAAAGTCTCGGCAAGAACAGAGACTTGGCCGGTAACGAAGTAGAAATAGGCCCGACGCCCATCAGAGCGCTCGGCGCCACTGACCAGCACAGCCAGGTCCAGTTATACCGCGAAGGCCCCAACGACAAACTGTTTACGTTCCTGCAGGTCAACGATTTCGACAGCGACATCAGGATAGGCCCCGCCCCGCACTGTGCACCGGAACTCGGTTTTCTCGCCGGCAAGAAACTAAGCACGCTGCTCAACAACGAAAAGAAAGCCACCGAATACGCGCTGCTGCACGATAGGCGTCCCTGTCTGACTGTTGTTTTTGACCGGGTTGATGCTCGCACGGTAGGGCAGTTCATCTATTTGTTTGAAGTGACAACATCGTTCGCCGGGGCCTTGTTCAACATTGATACGTATAATCAGCCGGCCGTCGAACTGGGCAAAGAGGCCACGTTTGCCCTCATGGGCAAAAAAGGCTATTGCAAACTTGTCGAAATGCGATATGAAAAGTTCGCACGCGAGATCATAACCGCGACCCAAATCGATAAAAGATATTTTGTCTAATGCGTCGTAAATCTTGCAGCAGGGATAGCCGGAGCTGAAAATGGATTACGCAGTGATCATGGCGGGGGGGTCGGGCAAGAGATTGTGGCCTCTGAGCCGGGAAAAACGTCCGAAACAGGTCCTGAAACTGCTTGACGGCCAGACGCTGCTGCGCCGCTGCTTCGAGCGTCTAAGACCCATCTTCGACATCAGAAACATCATCGTCCTGACCAACGCCGGTTACGCCGACGTGGTTCGCGAGAACCTTTCCGAGCTGCCGAACGACAACGTCATCGCCGAACCGGCCGTGCGCGATACCGCCGGCGCCATCGGGCTGGTTTCGAGTGTTCTGGCCAAATTTGACCCCGACGCCACGATGGCCGTAGTCACCGCCGACCAGATCATCGAGCCGGCCGAGGTCCTTCAGCAGGCTATCAAAGACGCCCTGACGTTTATCAAGAGCAATCCGGACAACCTGATTACGTTCGGCATCCGGCCGACGTTTGCCAGCACTTTGCTCGGCTATATAAAATGCGCCCGGAGCCGCAAATGTCCCGGCTGCGAAAACAAGATTTACACCGTCGAGGCCTTCAGGGAAAAACCCGATGAAAAAACGGCCCAGGAATATATCGACACCGGCCATTATTTCTGGAATTCTGGCATGTTTGTCTGGAAGGCCCGGACCATCTTAGCCCATCTGGCAAAGTTTCTGCCCGAGGCGACCGAGCCGTTGAATAGAATCCGGGCGGCGTGGGATGGGCCGCTGCAGGAGCAAACGCTCGAGGAATGGTTTGTCAAGCTGCCGAAGATCAGTATCGACTTTGCCGTGATGGAGAAGGCCGGCGGCGTCAACGCCATCAAGCTGGATTGCCGCTGGCTGGACATGGGCTCGTTTGCCGCCCTCGCCGACATCATCAGCTCCGACAAGAACAAGAACGTCGTCGTCGCGGGCCGCAGCGAGCTGCTCGACTGCAAGAGCAGCATCATCGTCACCGAAGACAAAGGCCATTTGATTGCCGCCATCGGTTTGGAGAACGTCGTCGTCGCCCACAGCCCCGATGCCACCCTCGTCTGCCACGCCGACCAGACGCACAGACTCAAGGAGCTGCTCGAGCTGATAAAACAGCACGGCGGCGAAAAGTTTCTATAATCGCATGCATTGTGCCGCGTACTGCGTTCGGCGGCACGGAGAACGCTGAGCGGAGAACGCTGAACGAGATGAGATACCTGGCGATAGATTACGGCACCAAACGCACGGGCCTGGCGATCTGCGATGCGGATGAGACTTTTGCCTCGCCGCTGGCCGTGATCGAGAGCGGCCGCAAGCTGCTGACAAAGATCGTGGAAATCGTCAAGGCCGAGAACGTCGAAGCCATCGTGCTCGGGCTGCCTTTGAATATGACCGGCACCGAAGGCCCCCAAACCAAACTTGTCCGCAAGTTCGCCGACCAGTTGCAGACTCACCTGCCCATCCCGGTTTACCTGCAGGATGAGCGTCTGAGCAGTTTCGCCGCCGAAGAGAAGCTCGCCCCGGCCAACCTTACGAGGGGCAAGCAAAAAGAGCGGCTGGACGCCGTCGCCGCCGCCGAAATCCTCGAAGCCTTTCTCGAACAAAAGCGCTCCGCCGCCGACGCCGGAACGAAGCCACAATAGGCATGTGCCAGGGCCATCACCGACGGAAAACTCGCATATCGGATAGCACTGCCAACCCCACATGTACCACGCTATGTTCTTGTTAGCATCCTTGTTCTTGAAAAAACAGCGTGAATTCACATGGCCGACCAGTGAGAAATAGTGTGCCCCAAATAAATAAAACGCCTGTTGCAGCAGACCCTGTAACTATCATATAATCACAGTTGTACAATATCAGTGATGCCTTGGTCACTCCGCTTGAATTGCTTCAGGGAGAATAGACGATATGAAAGAAGACAAGACTATCGAACAGATCAGAAATGCCCGACGGCAGATATCGCAGGAGTGCGACAATGACCCGCATAAGCTTGTCCAGCACTATATCCAGCGTCAGGCAACGAACGCACGGAAGCTTCGGAAATCACCGAAGCGATCATCACTTCGGTAAGAACACAATCTCCATGGCATGAAACTCCTATTGGAAACGCGGCTATGATTACAAAGCTAAGCGTATCGAACTTCAAATCGGTTCGTCAGTTGGATATCGACTGTAAGAAGGTCAACCTGTTCATAGGCGAGCCCAACACAGGCAAGTCCAACATCTTAGAGGCGCTGGCCCTGATGTCGTGGTCGGCCCGACCCGGACAAGCACCTTTGGGTGACTACGTCCGGTTTCAAAGTATGGAGAATTTATTCTACGATCAGTTGTTGGATCGAGAGATTGCAGTATGCGTAACGGGCAAACCCTCACCAGAATTATACATTCGCTTTGAGAATGAGAATTTCGCATTTCGACTTGAGCGTAGTAGTCCTGGACCGTTTGCGACCCTGAATTACCAAGGCGGTTTCAGCGGTGCCTCGAACAGCTTGGGTACTTCCATCAAATTCTTTCGTTTCGTGAACCTGATGAGGTACGACGACAAAGAGGCTGGCAGCCTCAAACCACCTAACGGGACAAACTTATTCGCAGTCGTCTCCGGGACAGAGGCCCTTCACCATATGATGAAGGAATTCTTCGAAAAATACGGCTTAAAGCTGGTCGCAAGGCGTCATGAGAGGATCTTTGAACTCCAGAAGGAAGTAGACGGTTGGGCATCGGCTTTCCCTTACACTCTGGCTTCTGATACCCTTCGTCGGATCATCTTTTACACGGTGGCCATCGCCTCCAACAAGGATTCCGTGCTTGTGTTCGAGGAGCCGGAGTCCAATGCCTTTCCGTACTATACCAAGTACCTCGGGGAGCGGATCGCCCTGGACCAGACCAACCAGTTCTTCATTGCCACGCACAATCCCTATCTGCTCTCGGCCGTCATCGAGAAGGCCCGCAAGGAAGACGTCCAGGTCTTCATCACCTACTTCAAGGACTTCCAGACGCGGGTCAAGCCCCTGACGCCGGACCAGCTCGTGGAGCTGATGGAGGCCGATCCCTTCTTCAACCTGGACCGATTCATCGAGGAGGGATGATGATCTTCTTAGCGGAGGACGCTCCCCATAAGTCTTTGCTTCAGTCACTGGGGATTCCTCGGAAAGGAATCTTACTTCTTGGATCGAAGGGCAATGTGATAAAGAGCCTGAGGGACCGTCCCGGCGATATGGGTATGGTGGACGAAGATCCGGAGAGCATTCAGACTCAACCGCGCGAGCTTGCCAATTATCAGGAGGTCGATAGGGGTGAGGGATTGCGTCTGCTTGCCCGTAAAGGACACACTAACCAGAAACTGGTTGTCCTTTGTCCCAGGATCGAGGATTGGCTGATCCAGAGAGCGAAGCTCTGCGATATCGATCCCACACGGTATTATCTTCGAAGCACTCCCAAGGAACTAAAAGAGTTGATCCACTATGAGCAAAAGGAAGGTTTCCGTCGCTTCCTTGAGGAACTGAACGAGCGAGACAACGGTATGCATCTCCTGCGTCGATGGGTTTTTGAGAAAGAATCCTTGCTCAAATGAACGTTCGTTAAAACACAAAGAAACTCTCCTCAATAGCAAGAAGATAAACCTGATCCCCCCTCCTCCTGCGCAAAATAGGGTGCGCCCCTATTAGACCCCCATACACCTTTAATTCTCCCCTGATCTATGGACGGTCAGGCGCAGCGTTTGCTAAGCAGACGCGTCATTTTTCACCAAGGAGTTTGTCTGTCAACACTGAAAAGCCCTGCTGGCGCTGCTCCTCGGAGATGTTGGCGGCGTTCTGTAAGTCAATCCGTAGCCGCTCGGTGGGCTGCTCCAGCAAGAAACGCATCAACGTGGGAATCATGTCTTTTCGGGATTTGCCCCCGATGTCTTTGAGTCCGATAAGTTGAGCGAAATGACGAATGTCCTGAGACTCAGGCAGGATCTTGCGATCTTTTAGATGGCCGAGGAATTCGCTAAGCAAGCGATGCTTTTCCGGGTCGCTCCCGCGAATTAACTCAAGGGCGTTGGCAATACGCGGACGGGCCGACTTCTGGTCGCGAGACACATATCTGCGAGGCGACTTCTGCACCTCGTCGTCATCTCCAATCGCGACCTTTGCCAAGGCCGCCCGAACTCTCCTTATGCCAAAGTGCTGAACAAGGAGGCCGATTGCCTCGTCAAGAAACGATGATTTCGATGAATGACTCATAGGCCGATTCTAGGAAAAAACTCCTCCGCGAATGCTGCGAATTCTTTCTTTACTGTATGGTGTGTGCCCTTTGCCACGTCGATGGGCATGCCGTCTCTGGCCGCTCTGAAGTAAGAATCCGAGTGGGGAATGTCGTTCTCAAATACATACCAGCCGTTTTTGGCGGCCTTGTCGTGAACATCCTTGCGCGCGAGTCTGTGCTCGCGTTTCACGTTTCTTCGGTTAAAGTCGTTGAAGACCAAGCCGCAGACTTCGATGACCTTATCCTCGTGGCGCATTTGAAAAGCTCTGATACTTCGATTCAACAGCGGAAAGCCGATCGATGCCAAGAACTCGGCGCGGATCGGTACGAGGATGTACCTGCTGCAGTGGTAGGCTGCGTCCGTCAGAATCGAGTCGGTCGGCGAGCAGTCGATGATAATCAGATCATAACGCCCCTCGACCTTAGCAACGAAGCGAGCAAGCAGCGTTTCCTTCCCTGTGGGGTTCCGTAGGGTCCACGAGAGTTCAAGCCGCGACGGCGCGATGTCTAGCAAGCCACCGTCTTTGTACTTTACGCGGCTGTAAATCGCCTCTATAGGATCGAGCTTCTTGGGGCTTCCTGATGCCATTCCCGTGGGAGTAAACTGCTCGAAGATGTCAGCCACCGTAAGACCGCCGCCATTCAGGTAGGTGACATAGGTCTGTGGCGACATGACTGATTGACTGGCATTTGCCTGGGGATCGAGATCGACAAGTAAGACCTTCTTGCCGAGTTGCCTAGTCGCGTACCAGGCAATCTGAGTCGCAAGCGTTGTCTTGCCCACCCCACCCTTCATGTTGATCATTGACACGCACACAGCCATTGGTCATCTCCTTGTCCCCCGTCATCCGGGGGATCCGTGGAAGGAAAGTGAATCGAATCAGCAATGGGTCTGCCTAACAATGATTATACAGCCTGTATAACACGAGAACACAGACTGTCCCTTTCTGTATAAGAACCTCACTCACCTTCTTGTTTATCCATCCAATGCTCTACATTTCAACGACTTACGTACATTTTTCACGTCAGAAGATTATTATAGAGACCCTATTAAGTCCCAAAACCTGCATCTTTATTTCCATCGTCTGTTGCCAATCATGTTTCATATTATACCCCTTGTCCCAGCCCGGAACAAAGGCAATTAGTAAAAAAGAAAGAATACCGTAAGGCAATTAAAGGGAGATAATTAAAGGTGTATGGTAATCCTGTTTGTCCCTACCAGGCAGGCTGGGCCAGACTTTAGAGGCAGGCAATGCAAAGGATCGCGCCGTACGGCTCCGGTCAAGACAATTGGTGCGATTTATCGCACCCTACCTGTCTATCGTGTAAATCCCGTCTGAGGATATTTTCCCCTTAATTGCCCAAAACAGCACCCTAAGGTCCCACCAGGGACGGCTGGCGCCGCGTCCCTCACGGGGGCATACGGGCCTGCCCTTACGGAAGGGGGGGGTCGGCAGGTCAAATTCTTTTTTTTCGGGGGTAACAGAAAAAGGTTTGCAAATACCCAAATACAGAGTATAATTCTCCGTTTGAAGAAAATGATGTTTTGACAGGTTTTAGATGGGTATGTGAGAAAGGAACAGTTGGAAAAATGCTCACAAAGCAGGACAAAACGAAGATTATTGATGATTTTGAGACGCACGACGGCGATACCGGGTCGCCCGAAGTGCAAATTGCACTGTTGACCAAGAGGATTAACGACCTCACGGAGCATCTCAAGACTCACCGCAAAGACCATGCGTCCAGACGGGGTTTGCTGAAAATGGTCGGCACGCGATCCGCGCTGCTCAAGTACGTAAACAATATCGACACCAAACGCTACCAGGGTGTCATATCCCGTCTTGGCTTGCGAAAATAGCGGAGCACAATACCCACAAGCACCCGTCATTTACTACGGCGCCGAAATTTCGTGCGCCAAGTATCCTTTGCGGAAGATTTTAATGAGGTAACACATGTTTGAAGTTCACAGAGTAGAAAGACAAATCGGGGGTAGAACCCTGTCCATCGAAACCGGCAAGATTGCCAAACAAGCCGATGGAGCGGTCGTTGTTCAGTATGGTGATACCGTCGTGCTGGTCGCTGCGGTCGTGGCGCCCCCGCGCTTTGAGGATATCGATTTCTTCCCTCTGAGCGTGGAGTATCGTGAGAAGCAGAGCGCCGCCGGCAAGTTTCCGGGCGGATTCATCAAGCGAGAGGGAAGGCCGAGCACAAAGGAAATCCTGACGGCCAGGCAGATCGACCGGCCGCTTCGCCCGCTGTTCCCCAAAGGGTACTTCCATGAAGTGCAGATCATTGCCAACGTGCTCAGTGCGGACCGCGAGAACGATCCGGACATTCTGGCCATGATCGGAGCCAGCGCGGCGCTGTCGATCAGCAAGATTCCCTTCCTGGGACCGACGGGCGCCTGCCGCCTCGGCCGCGTCAATGGGGAGTTTGTGGTGAATCCCATGCACGGACAGATTGCTGAAAGCGACCTGAACCTGCTCATGGGCGGCCGAAAAGACGCGGTGAACATGATTGAGGTCGGCGCCAAGGAGTTGCCCGAAAGCGTGATCGTACAAGCGGTTGAGACGGCACATAACACCGTCCGCGAGGTCTGTGAAATGATCGAGGAGCTGCAGGCGAAAGTCGGGGTCGAAAAGGAGATCCCCGTTGTGGAAAACAACGAGCCGCTCCGTGCAAAAATCTATTCCGAAATCGCAGGCAAACTGTACGAGCTCAAGCAAATTCGGGAAAAGAAGCTCCGCAATACGGCCGTCGAGGAGCTCTTCGAGCAGGTCATGGCGCAATACTGCCCGGAAAGCAACGGCTCACAGCCGCCAGTTCAGACCACCTACGACAAAACGATGATTAAGCAGATCCTCGTCGAAATCGAGGGCCAGATCGTCAAGAAACTGCTGCTGGACGGCAAGAGACCCGACGGCAGAGGGTACAACGACGTACGCGCGATTGCCTGCGAAGTGGGGATCCTGCCTCGAACGCACGGCTCGGCGTTGTTCACGCGGGGCGAAACGCAGGCCCTTGTAACCGTGACGCTCGGCACGATCAGAGACGCACAGATCATCGACGGCCTGCTGGACGAATACGCCCAGAACTTTACCCTGCATTACAATTTTCCGCCTTTTGCGGTCGGCGAGGTCAAACCGGTTCGCGGCGTAGGACGCAGGGAAATCGGGCACGGGGCCCTTGCGGAAAAGGCGCTGGAAGCGATCAGGCCGCCGGACGAGAATTTCGCCTACACGGTCAGAATCGTCTCGGACATCACCGAATCGAACGGCTCCAGCTCCATGGCTACAGTCTGCGGCGGCTCTCTGGCTCTGATGGACGCCGGTGTTCCGGTGAAAAAAGCCGTGGCCGGCATATCCGTCGGCCTGATCAGCGACGGGCAGGGCCGATATGAGCTGCTGACCGACATCGCCGGCGAGGAAGACCACTTCGGTGAGATGGACTTCAAGGTGGCCGGCACGACGGACGGCGTCACGGCGATACAGCTCGATATAAAGGCCGAGGGCCTGGCGCACAATATTATGGTCGAGGCCCTGGAGCGGGCACGAACCGCACGGCTCCAGGTTCTGCAGCAGATGAACGCCGTTATGGATAAGCCCAGAGCCGAGTTGAGCATGTACGCGCCGAAACTGGTCAGTATCGTAATCGACCCCGAGCTTATCGGCAAAGTCATCGGCCCGGGCGGAAAGGTCATCAAGAGCATTCAGGAACAAACCGACACGACCATCGAAGTCGAAGATGACGGGACGATTTACATCAGTTGCCTCGGCGGGGATGGTCATCTCAAGGCCAAAGAGATCATCGAGACGATTACGCAGCCCCCGAAGATCGGACGAATATACAACCAGTCGAAAGTCGTATCCGTGAAGGAATTCGGAGCCTTCGTCGAAATCATTCCCGGCGTGGAAGGGTTGTGCCACATCAGCGAGCTGAACGACGGCTACGTGAAGAACGCCGACGACGTTTGCAAGATCGGCGACCTGATCCCCGTCAAATTGATCTCCATCGACGATCAGGGCCGGCTGAAACTCTCCCGTAAGCAGGCCCTTATTGAGATGCGCAAGAAAGAAAAGGCAGAGGAAAAATAAGTGCTGCATTTTGTTGGTGGTTTTGCTATTGGCTTACTGACCGGTGCTGCGCTGTTTCTATATCGAAGGGTTTTCAGAAGCTCAAAAAAAAGTGATGATCATCTTGCGCAGCTTCAGGAGCTCAGTAAGCTCACCGGCCGGCTGGCCCACGAAATCAAAAACCCTCTCTCTACGATCAAGCTTAGCCTGGAGCTTGTCAGTGAGGAACTGGCCGGCTCGGCTTCCGGCCGGAGCGGTGCGGGCAAAGAGGAGCCGGGACTCGCAAGGGCCAGAAGAAAAATAGCGGTCATTCAAAAAGAAACGGACCGGCTCGAACATATTCTGGACGGCTTCCTGCGATACATCGACAGGACGGAACTGCAGCCGGCGAGCACGGACATCAACGAGCTTGTCGGCGACATGATCGATTTCTATTCGCCCCAGGCCTACAGCCGCTCCGTGACCATCCGCCAGGGCCTGCATCCGGAGCCGCTCGTTTGCAAAGTGGACGCGGATATGTTAAAACAAGTCGTACTGAACCTGTTCATTAACGCCCAGCAGGCCATGAGCAACGGCGGCGAGCTGATGATCAGGACGGACCGCCGGGACCAGGACGCGGTCATTCAGATCAGCGATACCGGCCACGGTATCGCGCCCGAAAGGCTGCCGCAGATTTTCGATGCGTACCACTCGTCGCGTCCGAGAGGCAGCGGCATGGGATTGCCGACGGCCAAGAAAATTATTGACGCACATAAAGGCACCATAACGGTGAACAGCGAGCTTGGGAAAGGGACGTCTTTTACGATACGATTGCCGCTCCAGGCCCCCTGAGGTATCCACGTGAGGCAAAAGGCAGGTGTCATCCTGGTTGTCGACGACGAGCGCGACCACGCCGACGGAATCGCCGAAGCGCTCGAGAAACTCTGCGAGAAGGCCATCGCGGTGTACAGCGGCAAAGACGCCCTGGAGATCGTGCGAAGCCGGCAGATCGACGTCGTCGTGACCGACCTGAAACTGGAGGGGGACATCGACGGGCTGACCGTACTCGACGAGGCCAGGAAATACGACGACCGGACACAAGTCATCCTGATCACCGCCTACGCGACGATTGAGACCTGCAAGGAAGCGATGCGGCGCGGCGCGTACGATTATCTCGTCAAGCCCATCGACATCGGCCAGCTCCGTACGCTGGTCGCGCAGGCGGGTCAAAAGGCCGCCGCTTACGCCCGCCGGATTCACACACCCGAAGCGCGTCGGGAGCCGTTCGCGCTCGAAGGGGTCCGCGGCAGAAACCCGGCGATGGACGGGATATTTGAGGTGCTCCGGCGTGTGGCGCCGACCAACATCTCCGTCCTGATTGAAGGCCAGTCCGGAACGGGCAAGGAGTTGCTCGCCCGGGCGATTCACAACAATTCACCGCGCTGGGACAAGCCCTTCAGGCCGGTCAACTGCGCCGGCCTGAGCGAGACCCTGCTGGAAAGCGAGCTGTTCGGCCACGTCAAAGGCGCCTTCACCGGCGCCGCCGAGGACCGAAAGGGACTCTTTGAGATCGCCGATAAGGGGACGTTGCTCTTAGATGAAATCGGGGATATGTCCCCGAACTCGCAGGCCAAGCTGCTGCGGGTCATCGAAGACGGAATCGTCATCCCGGTCGGCTCGAACAAGTCCACGCTGGTGGACGTCCGCATCATTAGCGCAACAAACCAGGATTTGACCAGACTCATCGAAGAGAAGAAATTCAGGCAGGACCTGTACTTCCGGATCAAAGGGGTCAATATCTCTCTGCCGTCCCTGCGTGAGCGGGCCGAAGATATGCCGGAGCTGGTCGACTATTTTCTCAAAGAGGCCGCGGCGGAGGTCGGCTCGAAGGTCGCCGGAATCACCGAAGCCGCCCGGATCGCCCTTGCCGGCTACGACTGGCCGGGCAACATCCGCCAGCTTCGACACTCTATCCGGACGATGGTCGTCTTGTGCGACCGCGACCAGCTTGACGTGCAGGACATTCCGCCGGAGATTACGCAGCGAAGGCAACTGACCGGCGCCAGCCAGCTGGCCGCCGCATTAGGGACCGTCTCACTGAACGAGCTGGAAAAAAAGGCCATCCAGGACACCCTGACCAAGACGGAAGGCAACCGCGAAAAAGCCGCCAAAATCTTAGGCATCGGCGAACGAACCCTCTACCGCAAAATCAAAGAATACAATTTGTAAGCCACAGAGGGCACAGAGAACACAGAGAAATAATCAATAACCGCGGATTAACGCAGAGGACGCGGATTCTTGAACTTCGATATTCGATACTTGTCCGGCAGTTTCTGGACGGATTCGATACTTGTCCTGAGCGAAGTCGAAGGATTGGATATTCAAGGCTTGTCTATCCTGTTATCCCGTCGAATTTTGGAGCACCATTGACCTGCCGGACACCGTTAATTCCATCTACTGGCGGCTAAAAAATATTTATATTTATTAGCCTTTTTTTGTTGACTGATATTTTCAATATTGTTAAAATCTTCAATAGTTTGTCAGATGACAAACGTGACCCGCCCGGGGGCGGACGATGAATTGACATTTCAGTTTTCATGTCTGTACGCCGCAGCGCGGCAGGGCTGCCTTGTTGGCATGTAAGCATTTGTTCGTTGCTTGTCGCTTGTATCTCATATATCGCAAGAGCACGAGATCATAAGCTCTAAACATGTCCAACTTCAACTTTCAATAATCAATCGTCAATAGTAAATAGTCAATCAGTCCGCATGTCCTTTCTGACGAAGATTGACATTTCCTTTTCGTTGCCGGTTCCGACGATCCTGATCCGCGCAGCGATATGGCTCGTTCTGCTGTATCGGCGGCTGCGGTACGGCTATATGTTCCGCCGGATCAAACTGACCCGCGGCCAATACGCCATCGTCGATCCGGAAGACTTCGAGCGGCTCAATCAATATAAATGGTTCTGCACGTATTACGGCTATGCCGCCCGCAAAATACCCAAGAAACTGAGAACAGGCAACGAAACACATGTCCTGATGCACAGAGAGCTTTGTCCGGCGCCGGACGAAATGGTCGTGGATCATATCAATCGTAATCCAAGTGACAATCGCAAGGCGAATCTGCGCCCGGCGACAAAACAGCAGAATGCCTGGAACGCCAAAATCAAGAACAAAAGCGGAGGCTCACGCTATACCGGCATTTATTTTGATAAGCGTAAAGGAAAATGGTCGGTCCACATGACGATTGACGGGTGTCCAAGGTCATTTCGTTACTACGCCGATGAGGTCGAAGCCGCCAAGGCGTACGACCGGGTCGCAAAGCAATATCGCGGCGAGTTCGCCGTCCTGAATTTCCCGGAGCAACTTGCTTAGACAGGATTAACACGATTTACACGAGTTAAATGATTGGTCATCCTGTAATCCCGTCGAAAATTCCACCACGAAGAACACCGAGAACCACGAAGATAAAAAGCATGTAGGGTGCGATGAATCGCACCATTTCCATCAACATAAAATACGTAAGGCGTCCCCCGATTTTCCCTTCGTAGCCACGAATGAACAGAATTCCGGATACTGGATACTCGACACGCGTCCATCGTCAATCGTCCTTCGTCGTTCGTCGCTTATCCTGTTATCCTGTCGAAAACTTAACCACGAATTTACCCCATGAGATAAACGGCCTGTGGCCTATCTCACGGGGTGAACACGAACGCCGTCCTGAGCTATGTCGAAGGATGACCACTGTCATTGCGAGGCCTGAAGGGCCGCGGCAATCTTCAAAGCCTTCTTTTCAACACGTAGGTCCAAGGTAGATTCTCGACGTCATCTCGACCGCAGCGGAGAGATCTATTAGAACAAACACCCAAATCCACTTACACGCAGGAACATAGCCACGAATGAACACTAATCAACACGGTTTTGAGTACACCACGAAGACCACCGAGAGCCACGAAGAAGAAACCAATATTTCCTAAGATTTCGTGATCCTTCGCGACCTTCGTGGTAGAAGAATCTCTATTCTCCGGTGACATCCTCGGCTGAAATTGGTAAACGTCCCCTAACTACCCAACGTACGCCCACGCATGAGTTGCGACATGCCGAGCGTGGCATCGTTGGCGACCTTGATCTCCCCCAACGTACGCCCACGCATGAGTTGCGACCAGGGCGAAGTCTCAGGTCCCGTGAGGGAGTGTCTCCCCCAACGTACGCCCACGCATGAGTTGCGACCTGGGATTCGTTAAGCAGGATAACGTGTATGTCACCCCCAACGTACGCCCACGCATGAGTTGCGACGGCCTCGCCCTTCTGCTCGACGGCAAACTGTTTCCCCCAACGTACGCCCACGCATGAGTTGCGACGCCTCCGCAAAATCTTGGCCCCGATACATCTCTCCCCCAACGTACGCCCACGCATGAGTTGCGACATCGGGGCAACGGCAACGTGGTCTGGGAGGGGATACCCCCAACGTACGCCCACGCATGAGTTGCGACTCCAGACGGTATTCAGGGGAAGGACCTGCTGCTCCCCCAACGTACGCCCACGCATGAGTTGCGACAGTGTTCTTCGTGCTCTTCGTGGTGAAAGATTATCCCCCAACGTACGCCCACGCATGAGTTGCGACGAGAAGGGGCGAGTGAAGTATCCGGGCCCCTTGTCCCCCAACGTACGCCCACGCATGAGTTGCGACCCCTTCGAGGGTATCAAACTACCTTGTTTTCAAACCCCCAACGTACGCCCACGCATGAGTTGCGACGCAGCATCACGGGGGAGATAAGCACACCCGAGACTCCCCCAACGTACGCCCACGCATGAGTTGCGACGCCGGCTATGATGTGCGTCTTGTGACCCTGCCAGACCCCCAACGTACGCCCACGCATGAGTTGCGACTTGCTGCTGATGGCGGGATCGAAAGGCGGTGACTCCCCCAACGTACGCCCACGCATGAGTTGCGACGGGAGCAAATCGAGAAGTTGAAAAGCGACCTGAACCCCCAACGTACGCCCACGCATGAGTTGCGACACGGACTGATATCGTCTATAAAGAGCAGGAAAACCCCCAACGTACGCCCACGCATGAGTTGCGACTTTGCTTGTTCCCGGTTTTACTACGCGGGATAATCCCCCAACGTACGCCCACGCATGAGTTGCGACTTGACCAGTCTCCAGTCAATCCAGGGACCATAGACCCCCAACGTACGCCCACGCATGAGTTGCGACCGTTGCCGGAATCGTTGAAGCTATTGTCGGCACTCCCCCAACGTACGCCCACGCATGAGTTGCGACGTAATCAAGGCCCTGCGGAGCGGGACGCGCAAGACCCCCCAACGTACGCCCACGCATGAGTTGCGACTCCACGTCCCCCCCTGTGTAATTCCTGTTTTGGCCCCCCAACGTACGCCCACGCATGAGTTGCGACCGGTTTCGATCACGCCCGTTGCTGGGTTCACATGCCCCCAACGTACGCCCACGCATGAGTTGCGACTCTGACGCCTGTAATTTGTTTCTCTGCATGAACATAGAATGGCCATTCCGCGAACCCTGTTTTGGCGACATAGTCTTATTGCTGACCTGTCACACAATTTGTCATAGGCGACTCCGTCACAACTGTCGCGGACCTCCCAGCGTTTTCATGCGCGCTTCAGGTTCGCGTAACTACGTGGTTGTATGTTGCGTCCCGTCACGGCGGGACGGCTGCTGCCCGAGGGCAGCTTGTGGGTCTGTCCACGCTCCTTAATGGCGTGAGCCAGCCCAATAGGCCTCACGGGAAGGCCTTACGATAATAGCCGGCACGAATGCAGGCATCTTACCGTGCTTCTCCATTCGGAGACTTAGAAATCTGTTCTTTTATAAGGTCTGCAATTCCCGGCGTCGAGATATTTCTGGCGGCATTTTTGTCTGCATGATCTTTGTAACCACACCGGACACACTCGAAGTGAGACGCACCCTTTTTGCCCTTCGGTCTATTTTCTCGCGAGATATGCCCACATTTCGAGCAGCGTTGGGAGGTATAGGCCGGATCAATAAACTCCAGCTTTGCTCCTACCTGGGCGGCTTGCCATCTGACAGCATCCACAACCATACCCGGAGCCCAGTTACGGCGTAGCCATGGGTCATCGTCCTTGATGTTCTCAGAGAGTTGCTCCATCTGCCAAGTGCCCGCCCCATTCCGCTTGGCGGTATCTGCTATCCTTGCGGCAATTTTTTGGCTTGCGGTCTTCATAACCCGCTTTTCACGTTTGCGAAGATTCTTCAACTTCTCTTTCGCTACTTTTCTCGACTCTCCATCGAGAGGAGACTCTTTACTTTTCAATGATCTAATAATCCTGACAATCTCGCTTCGGATTATTCCACGAGTGTTGAGCATGTCTCGCCCACGCCCGACCTGCATGGCCCATTTTTTCGGTTCACCGTTCTCTCTGATGTGGAGACATGCCGGGACTGAGACACCTAAATCTATGCCCAAGATTGTTTTTGGATCAATATCCTTAAAGGGATCGGGTCTGTACGAAACAACCACTTGCCCAAGCCAGACATTGCCTCGCTTGCGGGGATTGCGAAGTATGCGCGAGTTCTTTAGCTTCCAGTCGCCTTCAATAATGCGCACGAATTGCCCTGCAAGGGTTTTATCACGGGGCTTAATCTTGACTGGAAAGGCTATCCAACCGCTGGGAAATTCGTTTGTATCTGCCCATTTGGATGAGAATAATTGGACAATGAGGAGGTAACGATTTTCGTGCAAAATAATCTTAGTCTCGTTGCCGCGCCCGTAAATTGGATGGGTTCCATCTATCCGGTGGGTTGGAAGTTGACGGTCTCCTTTCATGAGGAGTCTTTTCCCGTGCTCGCCTGCGAAGTCAGGTTTTACACCGAAAGCCCAAGTCTGGCTCAGTGTTGCGCCGCTAATATCCTCGACTTCCTCAAGACCAAGAGCTTTGAGTTCACGCTTGATCGATGTGTAATTCGGCTTAAATTCCTCCACGACAGAATTCGGAATTTTCATGATATGACGAACATACTCGCGCGCGTTCAGCATGTTAACCATCTGGGCTAATAGGCGAGATGTCGCGCGCAGGCTTATGTAAATTGCTCTACGCTGATCTTCTGTTGGATCAACGAAGACCTTATTTCGTGCATCCCAACCTAAGGGTTTGCCCAATCCGAAAGTCAGGGTCTTGTTGAGCTGTTCTTGCATTTTATGTTTCGCTCATACAAACGCCGAAGATGTCCGGCAATTTTTGGATATAACCTACGTTTCGATCTAAAAACCTAGAGTCTCCATATATCCGTTATTTGCTGCTTCCTCAATGATGCTGTTTCATATTATACCATTCTTCCAACCGAAAATAAACGTATTCCGTCCCTTCTATTGCTAAAGGCGATTGGCGAGGAGCAAATGTGGATGCCTTTTTTTGAAAAAAGTGAGATTTTTTTCGCGTCACGGCAAGAATGAAACGCATCTCACGACCGAATAAGGACTTAGCGAATTCCGAAGTCGTGAGATTTTCTATGGTGGGGCGCAGTTCGGCCCTGAGTTCACTGCCGAAGGGAGCCGCCAGCCTACAAATCCGCGAAATCAGTGAAATCCGTCTACGCCCAAAAGGGCTACGCCGGACAAGTCTGTGGCAAAATTATGTAGAAAATTGAACACAGGATACAGAATACAGGAGGGAGAAAGGGGATCAGGAAACGAGCCGGGAATATCGAATCCGTCAAAACGACCGCCGGACAAGTATCGAACACAGAATATCGAATCCGTCACAACGACTGCCGGACAGGTATCGAAGGCCAAGAAACCGCGTTCATCTGCGTTCATCAGCGGTTTTCCGTCCTCTTTTGCCTGGACCCTCCGTGCTCTTCGTGCCCTTCGTGGTGAGATATTTCGCGTTCCGGCCAGATCTTTCGACTCCGCTTCGCTCCGCTCAAGATGACAAAAAGAGGGCTGCTGCGCCCGACTTCGCTATCGAGAATCGGCTATCCAGGATCGAAAGCAGCAAATACCCAATATCGAATACTGAATGTCAAAGGTAAAGAAAAACCGTGTTCATTCGTGGTTACATATCACTTGTTGCGCAGGCGGGCGGGGCGGTCCAGCTCGAAGGCCAGGCACACGGCCTCCAGCGCCTTTTCGGCCTGGTTCCTGCCCACGGCGCAACTGATGCGAATCTCGCTGGTCGTGATCGAGTCGATATTGACCTTGGCTTGCGCCAGGGCGCCGAACATTTTTTCCGCCACGCCGTAATGGCTTCGCATGCCCACGCCGACCACGGAAACCTCGGCAATATCGTCGCGGACGAAAATACTCTGGCAGTTGACCTCTTTCTTGATTTCCTCGGCAGCCTCTTTGGCGGCGTCCAAATCCGAAATCGCGATCATAAACGTCAGGTTTGCCTTTTCCGGGCTGACTTCCGTCTGAATGATGTCGTTAACCACGACCCTGGCCTTCGCCAGATGAGCGAAAACTTTTGCCGCGTTGCCGGGGACGTTATCCAAGCCCAGCAGGCAAATCTTGGCCATGTCTTTTTGTATCGTCGCACCTGAAACTACTACGCCTTCCATCTGCGGCACCTCATGAGTTATAAGTGTCCCGTCTGTATCATCGCTACTACTTCTGACGTGAATCGTCACGTCGTACTTCTTGCCGAACTCGATGGCCCGGGAGTGCATCACGCCGGCCCCGAGGCTCGCCAGCTCGAGCATTTCATCGTAGCTGATCTGGTCCATCTTGACGGCCTTCTTGAACAGCCTCGGGTCCGTAGTATAGATTCCATCGACGTCGGTATAGATTTCGCACAATTTAGCGCCCAGGGCAGCGGCCAGCGCCACGGCGGTCGTATCCGAGCCGCCCCGGCCGAGCGTGGTGATATTCTCGTTCTCGTCGATACCCTGGAAGCCGGCCACGATGACGATCTTGCCCTCGGCCAACTGCCGGTGGATTCGGTCGGCGTCGATGCTCTTGATCCGCGCCTTGGTATGAACGCTGTCCGTGAGCATCCGGATCTGGCCGCCGGTGAAGCTGATCGCGTTCTGGCCCATGGCGTCGAGCGCCATGGCAAAAAGTGAAACCGTCTGCTGCTCGCCGGTGCTGAGTAACTGGTCCATCTCCCGTTTGGGTGGATTCGGATTCAGCTCCAGCGCGTCGGCCACGAGCTGATCCGTTTGGTGGCCCCGGGCCGAGGCGACCACAACTACGCCGTAGCCTTTCTTTGCCGTTTCAATGACGCGCCGTGCGGCCCGGCGAATCTTTTCCGCATCCGCTACCGACGTGCCACCGAACTTCTGCACTATAATGTTCATCGTTTATCCGTTTAGATTCAACTTGCCTGTACCTTCTCCGAACTCATATTTCGGAAAGCGTATCTTTATACAGAGTTCAGATTTGGCTGTCAAATATTTTAGCTTTTCAGAAAAAATTCCATCAGCTCGAATCCGTTGTTTATTCTGAAGCCGCTTCGGGCGGCGTTGGTCTCGCCGAAGGGGGCATGCAGGATGCCGCTGATGCCGTCGCCCGCCATGGCGAACGGGACCGGCTCGGCCGAGTGGCCGCACGTTCGGACGGGAGTCGGATGATCCGGTATGACGAGAATCCGCCATCTCTCGTACTTCTGTATCGCCTCGAACACCGGCCCGACGATGTGCTTATCGACCTGCTCGATCGCCTTTTTCTTCATCTCGGCGTTGCCGCCGTGCGAAGCCTCATCGGGCGCCTCGATATGGACGAACACAATGTCATATTTGTCGAGCGCCTCGATGGCCGCGGACGCCTTGCCCTGATAATTCGTGTCGATGAAACCTGTCGCGCCGGGAACATCGATCAGGTCAAAGCCGATCAGCTTGGCCAGACCTTTGACGAGATCCACGGCGGTGATGGCGGCCCCTTTGAGTCCGAACCGCTTTTGAAATCTTTCCAACTGCGCCTTGCGGCCCTGGCCCCAGAGCCAGATGGAGCTGACCTGGTTTTCCCCCAGGTCTTTCCGGACTCTGTTCACGTCGTGATCGTTGAAGATTTGCTGCGAGCGCGCCATCAGGTCAATCAGCAACTCGGCGCCTTTGCCGCGAGGCAGGAGCTTCTCGATGGCCGTGCCGATGTAGTCGTGAGGCGGATACGTCTGAACGGCGAACTCTATGCCTTTGAAGACCAGCAAGTGCCTGTAACTGACGCCGACGTGGAAACAAATCTGCTCGCCGCCCAGTTGAGTATCCAGCTCTTTAATCAGATTGCCGGCCTCGGCGGTCGAGATGTGTCCTGCAGAGTGATCGGCCATTTTGCCGTCGGCGATTGTCACCAGGTTGCACCTGAAGACCCAGTCTTGCGGGGCCAGCTTGATATTGCGCGCGACCGCCTCAATCGGCGCCCGGCCGGAGTAGTAGCGTCGCGGGTCATAGCCCAGCAGGCTCATCTGCGCCACGTCGCTGCCGGGCTCCATCTCGTCCGGAACCGTTCGAACGAGTCCCTGCCTGCCGACCGTGCTGATCTTGTCCATGTTCGGAGTCTGGGCGGCCTCAATCGCCGTCTTTCCGTCGAACTGCTCGAGCGGTTCGTCGGCCGCACCGTCGGGAACGATGATCGCATACTTCGTCGTCAATCCTTGTCCTCCGGGATATCCACGATCCGAATGCAGACCGGCTTGGCGCCGATGACGTCGAGTGTCGCCATGTCTTTCAACGCAGCAGCGATGTTCTTCTGCTTGGCCGGATGTGTCGTGATAACCACGGGCACTGTATTCCCAGGCCCTGTACCTTCGTGCTGCAAAGCGCCGGATATGCTGATCTGGTGGTCGGCCAGCACTCTGCTCCACTTGGCCACGACGCCGGGCATGTCCTTACACATGACTCTGATATAAGCCCTGCTCACGAGGTTGTCTATCTTCTCGATGACCGGGGCCGTTCGGCTTCTGGGTCGCAGATTCAACTGCCGAAACGTCGTGGCGGAATTCCCCAGCGCCACATCGATAATATCTGCAACGATGGCGCTGGCCGTGGGCATCATTCCGGCCCCCCGGCCATAGAACGTGAGCTGGCCGACGGCGCTGCCGAAGATGCTGATGGCGTTGAACGGTCCATCCACGCGGGCCAGGACGTTGTCTTTGGCAATGAAGGAAGGATGCACACGCAGTGAAATCCGGTTATCGTCGTCCCTTTGTCCGATCGCAAGCAGCTTAAGACAATAGCCCATCTCGGCGCCGTAGTGAATATCGTCTTTTGAAATCCCTTCAATTCCTTCAACGAAGATATCGTCGAGCGTAATTTCATATCCGAAGGCGATTGAAGCCAGGATGGCCAGCTTGTGAGCGCTGTCACCGCCGCTGATGTCCAGCGTCGGGTTGGCCTCGGCGTAACCTTTCTGCTTTGCCTGGGCCAGAACCGTCTCGAACTCCTCGTCTTTGGAGCTCATGTTGGACAGAATATAGTTGCAGGTGCCGTTGACGATGCCGTACATCGCCGTGATGTGATTGGCCGTCAACCCCGTTCGGATCGCCGAGATAATGGGGATTCCGCCCGCGCAACTGGCTTCAAAAGCAATACATCGGCCGTTCTTTTGAGCCGCTCTGTAAAGCTCGTTGCCGTGCTCAGCCAGCAGGGCTTTGTTGGCGGTCACCACGTGTTTTCCCGCCTCGAGCATTTTAAGCTGAACATCTTTGGCAACGCCGGTGCCCCCGATCAGCTCAACACCTATCTCGATGCTGCCATCGCTCAGGAGTTTGTTCAGGTCGTTGGTCAGAACGCCGGCCGGCAGCTTGACGGGACGCTCGGAGACCGTGTCCACGTCAACCACACAAGCCAACTCGAGCCGAACACCGATCTTTGCGGCTATCGCATCCGCCTGCTCGGTTATCAGCTTTGCAACCCCGGTGCCCACCGTGCCGAAACCGGCCAGTCCAACTCTTACAATACGCTCAGCCATACCAATGCCTTCCCTTTTGGATTTTCGATTGCCAATCTGCAATTCGACATGGCGAGGGCATCTTGCCCTTGTTCCCTATCGCCGGCAAGATGCCGGCGGGACGCAAGGCCGCGACGGCCTCGCCACGAACGGCAATCTTTTCAAAGCTGAAAACCCAATTCAAGCAAGAATTTAATGGAAATCGCCTACCGTCGTCAAGCAGAATCTCCCGAGCACGCGGCCCCCGTCGTCGGGGCCTGCGCGCACAGGTCCCCCCGGGATGGCTGGCGCCACATCCCGAGCACCGCCGAGGGATCTGCCAAGCACGCACCGCCGACAGAAGACCGAATACAGAGGACTCACCACGAAGGGCACGAAGGGCACAGAGCAATAGTCAATAATCAATCCGTCAAACGGAGTGCCGGACAAGTCGAAAATCGGCAATCGTAAATCGTAAATGACAAGCTATCCCGTTATCCTGTCGAAAACTTAGCCACAGATTTCACGGATTACACGGTTTTTTGATCTTCGATATTCGTTATTCGGTGTTCGATACTTGTCCGGCAGCCTCTGGACGGATTCAAGGCTCCTGTCTCCTGTCTCCTGTATTCTGTATTCTGTCTTTTCCCTTGCTTTTCCTGCTCCGGCGTGCTAAATTCGCACCTTTGAGCGGCGTGCATCAAGAAGAGATAATTTGGGAAACGGCGAAATGGCGGAAAAAGAAACACTGTTTGGGTTTAGCCGCGAATTAACACAAACGAACACGGATCCCGTCCTGAATGAGCCAAAACCCTGAGGGACGAAGGGGTAGTCGAAGGATCGACGCGGATTTGCACGGACTACTAGGAAGAATTGAGTATGGTGGCCCGAATAGTGGTCCGTTAAGCCGGTCGCCAGATGGGGAATCCTCATTTCTGGCCTGAAAAAAACAGATCAGGAGGAAACAATGACCTTAACGGACCGCCATTCTATGGTGGCCCCGGAATTTCGAAAAGTGTATAATCATTGTCAGGCAGGCAAGATGACTATACACGTGCACTAGGCATAGAAATGACGCAACTTATAAAACTATCTGCAAACAGAACAAAAAGCCCAAACAATGAAAATGGATCATCTGTTGTGTCGGGCTCAATAGACCGAGTTGAAGAGTTGAATAGCGAGGCTCAGGCACGGTGGGCAGACAAACTGCATGTCGACCGCTCGCTCACTCGCGCAATGGTGAGCTTTCAAGCCAATAAGAGCAAAGCTGTTTATCGGTGGTTCAAGTATAAAGAGGCTTTTTCCGCCGGTCTCGTTGAGAACTTGTTGGCCAGATACCACATCGACAACGGCACTGTGCTCGATCCATTTGCAGGAAGTGGGACGGCCCTGTTTGCGACAGCCGGCTTAGGGCTGAAGGCCGAAGGCATTGAACTGCTTCCGCTATGTCACATTGTTATTGCGACCAAGCAACTGATTAACCGGGAGTTGAGGGATGCGGATGTAAAACGGCTTGTCTTCTGGAAGGAGGAACGACCCTGGAAGAAGAGCAAGGCTGCTAAGCCCATAAATGAACTCAGGATTACGCGCGGTGCGTACCCAGCAGAAACGCTTGAGGCGATAGGTCAATTTCTCGAAGCATCAGAACAGGAGGAATATAGAGTAAAAGCTGTGCTACTTTTTGCTTTGCTTTGTATTCTTGAGAGTATCAGTTTCACAAGAAAGGATGGACAGTATTTGAGATGGGATTATCGCTCAGGGCGACGGCAAGGAAAGAAGATCTTCGACAAGGGTACGATTCTTGATTTTGACAAGGCCATCACTCACAAGCTTCACGAGATTGTTGCAGACTTGCGCTCTACTGATGTGCCCGAAGGCTTGTTCGCCGAAGCGCGATCAAAAGCAGAGATCAAACTGCACAGCGGTTCGTGTCTAGACCTCCTGCCAAAGCTCAACGCCGAGTCCTATGATGGACTGATTACCTCTCCACCATACTGCAATCGATACGATTACACGCGTACCTATGCGCTGGAACTCGCTATGCTTAATGTTGATGAGGTGGGATTGGCTATGCTCAGGCAGCAGATGCTGAGTTGCACGGTCGAAAATCGGGCAAAAGACTTATTGGCATTGAATGCGAAATGGGAAGCCGCCATTGCCGCCGCCGACCAACATGCGCTGTTACAGAGCATCCTCGCTTACTTGGATTCACAGAAAGAACTCGGTTTGCTCAACAATAGCGGTATTCCCCGGATGGTGCGCGGTTACTTCTACGAAATGGCTTGTGTCATCTTCGAGTCAGCGCGTGTGCTAAAACAGGGGGCGCCGCTCATCATGGTGAACGACAACGTGCGATATGCTGGAGCAAGCATCTCAGTGGACATCATTCTTTCGGAACTTGCCGAGCATTTAGGTTTAAAGCCGGAGCAGATTCTCGTGCTCCCAAATGGAAAAGGAAACAGTAGCCAGCAAATGGGCACGCATGGGAGAGAAGCGTTGCGCAAATGCGTTTATGTCTGGCGAAAGGAATAACAAAATGGTGAAACCGTATCTCGAACACCTTAAATCCTCTAAGAGCCTTGAGACAACCTATGAGGCTGTTCGTGCCGGTTTTGTCGCTCTTGCACTCGAAAAGAATCGGCGTGCGACGCCTTTCGTCGCTCAGGCTCGCGCATTGAAGACTGCGGCAAGCAAGGCCCGTTCACCCAGAGACCTGCTCAAGATTCCAGATATCCAAGCCGCTCTGCTGACGGCCGCCGGAGTGTCAGATAAGGCCACTAACCACCTGCAAGAATCGGACAAACACGAGGCCGTTGACGGTCTCATAAAGAACTTCCTCGAACCCGCAGGCATCAACTTCGTCGAGGAACTTGTCTTCAGATTTTTGCTGACGCGAGGAGATACACTTGGCGGTTCTATGCGGAACATTGGTGGCTTTATGGCGCAGAAGAAGCTCACGCGAGCTATCCTCGCCTACTTGAAACTTGCCGGATACCAGTGCCGATGGCTTCACAATGAAACGAAAACTTGGGCGGAACTGCCGGAGGATGACGCCGACGTGGAATTATCGCTACATGGGTTATCTTGGGACATGGGAAACGCGCCGCGAACGCTCCTCTATAACATCACAGTGCCACTGTTCCAAAATAATGTGGATTTGTCGCTATTCAACTGTTCTGCCGGAGGACTGACGCATGAAGTCATCAAGACCCCTTCAGCTTATATCGCTCTCGGCGAATTGAAAGGTGGCATTGACCCGGCAGGAGCAGATGAACATTGGAAAACCGCCAGGACAGCACTAAACCGGATTCATGAAGCATTTTCGAAACAGCGACTCAAACCGCATACTTTCTTCATTGGGGCGGCCATTGAAACCAAAATGGCCAGAGAGATATGGGAGATGCTCAAGCGCGGGAGATTGGAGAACGCTGCAAACCTCACCGATGACGATCAAGTTGCTTCCGTCTCAAAGTGGCTATGTACACTCTGAACGAAATGAAAAAGACCACTGCTTTTGTTAGGCACGGCTGCCCATTTCAGTCGGGGATGTTGGCGGCAGTGACTCGGATCTTATATCTCCCTTCGATGCGCCGCAAGGCGGGTCATCGGGGAAACGGCAAGCAGTCACCGCCCACGGCGGCTGAGCAATAGATCGAACAGGCAGACGGCCAATGGAACATGAAAGAAGGCAACATCAATTGATTCTCCGAGTTGATGGTCAGTCCATTCCGCTGGACGAGAGCCAAACTGGTGAATTCCCCGTCAAAGGGGCTGAGCTGCAGGCGATCATCCTATGGCTCCTTCGAAGGATTAAGAGCAGGCAGTGCTCCCAGAGGTTTCTGTTCGGCAGGCTGTGTAGCCACCTGGGAATAAGGGCTTCCGGCCAAGCTCGCGACAAACTGTTGAAAGTTTTCATGGATAACGTGCGAAAGTTGCGGGACGCGGGTAAGGTGGAATTGGTGTCCGGCAAGACTCACCTGAACATTAGGCTCGTTACGCCCTAAAGGCAGGGCACTTATTCGCCGTCCCCGGCGGCTGGCCAATGAAGTAGAGGTGTAAAATGTCAGTTAGTGAACTGAGGCTAATAAAAAGATGCGTGGAGTTCTGCGAGCAAGAATACATAAGGAGTGTTCCGCCGCACACTCGTGGCGTATATGTTCTTTTCAAGTATCGTCCGAAACTGGACAAATATGATGTGGTCTATATCGGAATGGCTGCTGGAACCAGAACGGCCAGTATACGTGGAAGGCTGAGGGTCCACCGTCGCAAGAAAGGTAAACTGTGGAGTCACTTTTCCATTTTTGAGGTGTGGGACAATATCACAGAGACAGAAGTGCAAGAGCTTGAGGGCCTCTTTCGGCACATATACCGAAAAGATACGAGGGCAAATAAGCTCAACAAACAAAGGGGCTTCAAGAAGCTTAATAAAGTTAGACGCAAGACAAAGAAAGAAAAGTGGATGATCCCCCCGGCGGCTGGCTCATCTAATGAGTAAGAAAGCTCTATACAGACACAAGGGGACCGGCGATCTATTTGCCATCGAGACGGATGAGACTGGCAGAGTGCTCTCCACGAGCGGCCCGCTTCTGACCAAAGACGTGAATGCCGAATCGCTGGATTATGACAACTATTGGAACCCCGATATAAGGGCCAATATCGACGGCTTTGAATTGCTGTCGCAGGCCGAGTACAGGGAACTTCTCAAACAAACCGGCTTCTTTGTTCAGGAATCGCAACGCTCTATCTTTGATGAGACGAACCGCACCAAAAGACTCCCTAAAAAGCGAAAACAGAAATAGACCGCCGCCCCCGGCGGGCGGCCCCTCACCTTCGGCTCGGCCCGGCGGCTCCGTTCGAGGAGCTATGGATCCGTCCCTCTGGTGGCCTGCCTTCGACGTTATCGGCCTTTGCGACCGCCAGCAGCAGGAGACAATCCGCCCCGTATTACCCCTTCACAAGGGCCAAAATACTGTTGACTTAGCTACTCTTTATATGTTAGAATAGGTAAAATTAAGGTGTGAATACTGCGGCTGGACGGTGGAAAGCAGCATCGACAACGCACAGAGGTACCTCTGTAATTGCCGGGAGGCGGAATGCGTCCGATAAGAATACCCAGCAGCAACAAGTACACCATTTGAAAGGATTTGACTGTTTCTGCGTATGCAGACTAAGCGGTCTGGCAACAAGGGCTATTATGTTTGAAGGCAGGTCGGTAAAACACACTCCCGGACAGAATCCGGATTCTCCCGCCCGAAAGAGCAGCTCCGGCGAAGAAAAAGAAACGGGTGCACCGGCACCAGCCGACGACCGCACTCTTCGATGCCGCTACGAGATGAAGTATCATATCACCGAGTCCATGGCCGTGGCGATCGCGCAATTCGTCAAACCCTACCTGCAAGTGGATCGGTATTGCAAGCTGCAGCGAAGCGGCGACTATCCGATTGTCAGTCTCTACCTGGACTCGCAGAACCTGCAGCTCTGCCAGGAAAGTCTCACGGGGCAGAAGAACCGTTACAAGCTGCGCATTCGCAGTTACACCGACGAGCCGGATTATCCCCGTTTCTTCGAGATCAAGCGCCGGATCAACACGGTCATTGTCAAGAGCCGAGCGCGCGTGATGGATCGCGACGTGGCCATCCTGCTGGCAGGACGGCCTCTGCCGCCACAGAATTATACCGCCGATATCGAAACCATTAACCAATTCCAGTTGTACATCAACAGCATTAGAGCCAGGCCGGCGGTCCTTGTTCGCTATATGCGGCAGGCATTCGAAGACACCTCCCATACTAAGGTGCGCGTCACCTTCGACCGGGAGCTGGCGTACAAGGTCACCAGCCTGCCCGAGGTTCGGCTCGGCGGCCCCGGATGGCAGCGGAACGCCTATACCGAAGGGGGCGTCGTCCTGGAGATCAAGTTTACCGACTTTTACCCGGCGTGGCTGAGCTACATGGTCAAGTGTTTCAACCTGGAGCAGCAGTCCATATCGAAGTACGCTTCGTCAATCAAAGAGTCCTGCTCATTGAGATTTTGTGCGCCCCAGCAGATGGGGTATTGATTATGGATAGAATGTGGCAAATATTGGAAGGGACATCGTCAACCGGGAACGTTTTTACGCCGGAGTCGATTCTCCTGTCCCTGCTGCTCGCCTTCGTTCTCAGCCAGGTCCTGGCCTGGGTTTACTACTTCACGCACAGCGGCCTGTCGTATTCCCGCTCTTTCGTGCAATCGCTGATCCTGATCTGTATCGTCGTGGCCATGGTCATGGCCGTCATCGGCTCCAGCATTATCACCGCGGTCGGCCTGATGGGGGCGCTGGCCATTATCCGTTTTCGTAACATCGTCAAAGACACCCGAGACGTAGCGTTCATTTTCTGCTCCCTCGTGGTGGGCATGGCGGCGGGCTCTCAGCGCTACGCCGTCGCTATCGTCGGGACAGTTGTTCTGAGCCTCATCGTGATTTATCTGTACGTGTCCGGGTTCGGAACGCACGAGTCACACAACGGCTTCCTGAGGTTTACGTTCCGAGGCCGGATCGGACCCGACAGCCCGATTCCCGCCATTCTCGGGCGTTTCTGCAGAAGCTTCAGCCTGATATCGGCCCAGGACAGCAGCTTTGGCCCCTCCGAAATGGAGTACGCCTATCAGTTGACAATACGAAGTGCCGCCAAAAGCGAGCAGATGCTGGCCGAGCTGCAAAGCATCGACGGCCTTGAGAACATCAATCTGACCATGCAGGAACGGCTCCTGGAGGTTTAGCTGGGGTATGAAAAGGACTGGATTCGCACGTTTGGGATTTCGCTGGCGCCAGCACCTTCTCCCGGTCCTGGTGTGGCTGGCAACCGTCGCGTGCGTGATCGGACTTTTTTCCCGTCGCGCGCAACGGTTTGAAGTCCTGGGCATGGCCAGGGGACAGGTCCGCCAGATCGCAGCCACGTGCACGGGCAGGCTCACGGATGTGTCCGTCGATCTGTTCCAGCAGGTTGACGCCGGACAAACAGTAGCCGTCATCGACACGGTCCTTGATAACGAACGTCTGGTGGAGGCGGAACTGAAATCCCAATTAGAAGCCGCCATGGCGGAGATTGAGCACCTGACGGCGCAATTGGTTCCCGCTCAGGATACCCTGCTGGCCGACAAGGCGGATCGTGAGATTAACCTCGCTGCGGAGATGAGGCGGTTTCTCGTTGACGCCGACCAGGCAAGACTTCAAATTCTGTCGCTGAAGGCCCAAATCGCATCCGATCGCGTACTGCTGACCGACCTGGCGGCTGAAGTGGAGATCACCGGAGCTTTAGTCAAAGAAGACGCCGTGGCGCCGTACGAGTTCCAGAAGGCAAAGGCACAGCACGACAGCCTGGCCAAGAAGGTACAGGAAAACGAAACCATGCTCGCCCAGGCCGAGAAAGATTTGGTGCTGGCCAGGCAAAGACTCGACGATTTTTCCCAGCGTCAGCTTGTGCACCCCTCCGTGGATGGCGCTCTGGAGGTCATAAGAAAAGAAATACGGGTCCAGGAAGAGCTGGTTCAGGGGCTTGTGGAACAGCTTGAGGCGCTCAAGGCGCGCCGGGTGATCGAGCTGAAGGCCCCGGTCGCCGGCGTTGTGATCTCGATCCAGGGCCGGGCGAATCAGGCTATTTTGCGAAGAGCCGGCGAAGACGTGATCCGTCAGGCCGGCGAAGTGGTTCAGGCCGGCGAGTCCATACTGGCGGTAGCCGAGTCCAGGCCCAGTGAAATCGTCGCCTACGTCAGCGAAAGCCAACTGGGTCTGGTCAGGGAAAAGACCCCGGTTGAAATCGTCAAGAGCCGGCCGCCGGAACAGAAAGCGCGATGCGAGGTGACGTACATTGGTCCAACGCTGGAACTGATGCCCGAGCAGTTGTGGCGTAATCCGGCTGTCCCGCAGTGGGGTCGGCCGATCGTCATCAGAATCCCGGAGGGTCTGGAGCTGGTGGCGGGTGAGCTGGTGGGCGTCAGAACCCTGTAAAGCCAAGCACAAGAATACCAAGAGACCGGTTCAGAACAGATGATTCGTAGCGGCAACAGTACAACACGTCTCTATGCGACAGCATTCAGTCTCATCATCTTATGCTGCCTGACGGGTTGTACACCCCAGAACTACAAGGCCGACGCGGACGAGCAGGTCTATGGCATCATTGACCAGAAGTGGCGGGGCGAGTTTGGAACTAAGGCGAACTACAAAGTCAGCGACGTGGAGCCCTCGTCCGACGACGTTCAAATCGAAAAAACAGTGCCGGCCAACGGCGTGCTGAGCCTTGCTCAGGCCGTCGCAATTGCGACCGCTCACAACCGGGACTACCAGACCCAGAAGGAGCTGCTTTACACCACGGCCCTGGATTTGAGGCTGACGCGGCATCAGTTCGAAACACAATACTTCGGGGGATTCAGCGGCGGGTACGGGGCCGACTGGAACGACTCGATGACCGGGGTGGAGGCGAACCTCGGTTTCAACCGGCTGCTGGCCACCGGCACCATGATCACCACCAAGGTCTCCGGGGCCTACATTGATGTCCTCACCGGGAACATGCGAAGCGGACTGGCGTCGATCCTGTCGGCAACGGTCACACAGCCGCTGCTGCGAGGCAGCGACCCCCGCGTCGTGATGGAGGGTCTGACGCAGGCCGAACGGGACACGCTTTATCAAGTCCGCTCGTTCGCCCGATTCCGCCAGACATTCGTTGTCTCCGTAATCGCCCAGTATTACGAACTTCTGAAACTCTACGACGCAATGAAAAACGCACAGGCAAACTACGATACTCTGTCGCAGTTGTCGCAGCGAGTGGAAAAACTGGCCGACGTGGGCCGGCTGCCCGCCATCGAGCTGGACGAGGTCCGCCAGGAGGTGCTGCTGGCCCGGGACGCCTTCGTTCAGGCGCAAAAGGAATACGAGCTTCTGCTGGACCAGCTCAAGATCACGCTGTCCTTGCCGACTACGGCCGAGTTTCAACTGGACCGCAGCGTGCTGGACGATCTGAGAAAAACCGGCGCCGCCCCGATTGACTTTAACGAGCCCGAATCCATCCAAACCGCGCTGGCCCGCCGGCTTGACGTGGTCAACCGGGCCGATGCAGTGCTTGACGCCCAGCGAAAGGTCTATGTGGCCGCTGACGCCCTGGGGGCGGAGCTCAACCTGACCGGCTCAACCAACGTCATCTCGGGACGACGGGGCAATCGCCGGAACGTCCAGTTTACCGAGGACTATCTTCTGGACCTTGAACTGGATTTGCCGCTGGACCGGGTTGCCGAGCAGAACGTCTATCGCAAGGCCCTGATCACGCTGAACCAGCGACAGCGGGAATACGACTTGGGTTCCGACACAATCGCCCTGGAGGTCCGCCAGGCGTACCGCGACCTGACCGAAGCGGCCGAGCGGTACCGGCTCCAATCCGAGGGCCTGAAGCTGGCTCGGGAGCGCTTGCGAAAAACCAACGCATTGATCCAGTACGCTCGCGCCAGCAGCCGCCGGGTGCTGGATGCTCAACGCGACCTCTTCGACGCGCAAAACGAGGTCAACGACGCGCTGGTGAACTACGCCGTGGCGATGCTGAACTTCTACCGTGACACGGGCGTGATTCAGGTGCGCCCGGACGGGATGTGGAAGCTCTGAACCGTCACCCCGGCGCCACGAATTGCAGCACTCTTATTCTGTCACCTTTGATTTTGATAATCTGAAAGGGTGGCATCCTCAAAGCCATAGGCTTTGGGGATGGTAACCACCCCAGTCCGGTAGGATGTGCAACTTGTTGCACACGCGGGCCTGTTCACCAACAAATGCGCCGTTCGTTCTGTTCTGTATCGGTCCCAGCACAAACATTTCCCCAGCGTGTGCAAAAAAAGGAATTTTGCACACCCTACAATTCTGAGTGCTCTTGAAGGATCCATGATCGTGGCGAGGCCGTCCCGGCCTTGCGTCCCGCCGGCATTCCCTCGGCTTCGCTCGGGACAGGCTTGCCGGCGGTAGGGAACAAGGGCAAGATGCCATCGCCACCTCGACAATCGTCAATCATAAATAGTCAATGAAAATCCCTTGTTTTTCGTAATCCGTCAGTTACGGGTGGGAAGGGGATGGTTAAGAGGAGTTGAGGTTGAAGAGGGCGTCGGTGGGGTCGATGTCGGGTTGCTCGGCGAGCTTGTCGAGTGCGGCTTTGAAAGCGGC
>Ga0184615_10000063_pt1 | contig 68167 bp, 138 predicted proteins | sample PLM4_65_coex_FD_133134 | JGI IMG/M metagenome (GOLD analysis project Ga0184615, IMG submission 133134) | Groundwater sediment microbial communities from an aquifer in East River, Colorado, USA - PLM4_65_coex | ecosystem: Environmental > Terrestrial > Soil > Riparian zone | place: USA: East...
ATGCACCCCATGCGTTGATAGCGAACAGGATCGCGGGGAGGACCATCCACCCATAGCTGTGCTGCACGACGTTGCTGACGAACGCCCACACCATGGTCGCGGCAAAGGCCGCGCTGAGGATGGGCGAGAAAAGAAGAGATTTGCTTCGCATGTCAGTTCACCTCCGGCTCGAAGACCACGTTTCCGAGCTTTTCGTGTTTGAAGAGAAAGTCGATGAACTCGATCGAGTTCTGTGCTCGATCGTTCAACTTCTCGACCAGCCCCTTACGCATTTCCTCGTAGGAGGAGCGAGTAGCTGGGATCGGGATCTTGTCACCAGGAGCGAGCTGGAAGAGCATGTTATGAATGATTCCCCACGGGGCCTCCGCAAGGGGATCGTTAGAGTTCTTCCTCGAAAAGAGACCGGGTTTCTTCTTCACTTACCTCTGAGCTCCTTGATCTTGTCGATGCCCTCTGAAACGAGAAGACCTACCACCGTGAGGAGCATGAACGGAGTCATGATCACAGCGAACGCTCCGCCAAGGAGCCGGAGAAACCAGGGTTCAGTCTTCTCGCAAGCGAGCATGACTCCGAGAAGACCGCAAGCACCCGGTATCCATAAGATCTGGAAGAGAATCGACACAATAGTTGCTTTCAAATTGGAAGGTTGCGATTCCAGGAAGTCCACAAAGCGATTGAACCTGTGAGACATCCTGTTGGCGAGATCGATTAGCAATTCATCCTGAATCCACATACGACCAAATTTCTAGCAGGAGACTCGAATCTCGAGCTTCGATCTTCATCTTCTCGTGGAGTTGGGCAGACGTGAAACCGGATTCTTTCGCCAGACCTCCGAAAGCCTCTTCGAGGAACGAAGATCCGTATCCCATTGTTCCATCGAGGAGAACATTGATGTTATAGAATTGCAACTCGAAAGCGAGCATCTTTCTCAGGTGCGCTCCCGATTTCGGGCCATCCGATTCGTATCGCCCCGCGGGGAAGTGGGCGAAGTCTTCTGCGACGGAAATCGTTTTCATTCTGATGGGCACACGTATAGGTCGTGGTACTTCACAATCTTGCGGAGGCCAGCTGTCAACGGGACGAGATCGTAGTTCTCGAAACGAGAGAGCAGAGAATGCATCTGCCTTCGATCTTGACGTGTAGCGCCAGCTCGGCCCGGAAGCACAAAGGTGCGGATACCTCGGAATTCTTTCGAAGCCAGAGCGAAAGCATCGTACGAGGGTACGACATCATCGATCATCAACGAATCCGAGCGAGTTCCTGTGCACCCTCTGCTAAGAGGAGGAGCGAACACGACGGAATCGAACCCGGCGTAATCGATCTTCAGAGCGTCACCGACTATCCATTCGCCCTTGGGATGGAAATTCTTCCATCGGACCTCGATGTCGTTTCCCACGACAGAAATACCGTGACGGGCGTAAGCTTTCTCGAGAGTTTTGAGGGACGGGCCCACACAGAGCTCGAGGACTCTTTTGGCCCCGAAGAAGGCGAGGTTCTCGGCCCTTTGTAGAGCACAATCCCAGCACGTTCGTGCTGTCTCGTCGTCCGCTTCTGAGGAAAGGTTCATCATCCACCGTCAATGGCTGATAGTCCGTGGCGAGCGCGGTCGGGTCGACGACGGCGATAGCGCATGCTTCCGTTCTTGGAAACAAGCAGGTTCACCCAGCATGTAATCCATATCCACCGGAAAAACTTGCGCCACATCGGACGCACGTAATTCACGACTTGAACTTTGGACGATTGCCTGTAGGGGCCCATTACTCCTCCATCGGTTTGTAGGGTTCCCATCCGTTGATTTCGTGGTAGATCGTCATGACTTCATTCCACGAATTACTCTTGATGCTGAAGAGAGGAATTCCTTCCTCTTCAGAGAGCTTCCATAGAGCGATCGCATTCTCGGATGTCGAAATCATCGATGCACCGTGTTCGGTGGTACCCCATGCCTCGAAGACGATGGGTTCATCCCATGAACGATCAATGATTGCCATCGTTCACTTGCCCCTGGGAGTGCAGAGGTAGGCGGGCATGATGATGGTGGGGATGTTGAATGTCGTCCACTCGGGATCCGATGACTGGATGTCGACCGTGATCTCCGCCATCTCGATGTCATCTCTCATGAACACCTTAACGACCGTGCCCGTGCCGGTCGGAGCGAATCCTAGTCTGTTCCAGGAGACTTTCATCAGTCCACCGTCACGCACCAACCGATGATCTCGAAATCATCGGGCGTGGACACGACCTCGAGGCGAAAGTTGTCTCCCAGACTGTTCTTGGGAACGAAGAGACGATACCAACACGTCGGCGCTTGGACGGGATCGCCGCAGTACTCCGCAAGGAGCGCGCTACTATGCCCGCCTGCGAAATCTTCGGGAAAGTACGGTTTCGAATTCTCACACGACAACCAGTCTTTCCAATTGTCTTTCAGGCGGGATTTCTCTTCCCGTTTCCATTGGGATCCATCGGACCAGAGCTTCCAGATGAACTCTTCGATTTCATCCTTCGAAGAGCCTACAGGGGCCCCAAAGCGCTCGGCGTACCGGACGAGGGCGCACGGGCTTGAATCGTCCTGAACGTAGTATCCCTTGAGATCCTCCTTCAGTTCAGCAGTTCCCAGCCAGCCAACGATGCGCTTTCGGATTTCTGCGGTCGAAATCTTCGTCATCTCAATCCTCCACGTTGACGACGACACCGAAGATGTTCTTCAGTGTGCACCATCCGTTAACGTGTCCCTTATTGTTGCTGATTTGGTACCGACCATCGCTACCGATTGCAGTGGCAAGATGAAGCCACTGTTTCCCATCGACCTTACATAGGACGATGTCTCCCACACGCGGGGGTGGGATGTGTTCGACGCATCCGTTGCAATCGATGCTAACTGGAACGACAGTGACGAGCTGCCCACTCTCAATGCGAGGCTGCATGCTGTTGCCGTGAGGCCTGAACTTGATGGTCTGACCTTGCTTCAGTTGCTCGATGTACTGCGTTGCCCAGCTCACCAGCCTGCCGAGTCCTGGGAGCCGGCCGAGCGATTTCTCCGATAGAATTCGTCGTTGACGACGAGCTCGATCAGATCGCAGAAAGTTTCGAAGTTGATCGTCATTGGTTCAACCAACCTTTCGGTCAAAATCGAAACGACTCTTTCGATATCCGGTCGGGAGCTCGTCCCTTCGGGGCGACATGAACGCACGAACGAAGTCGTCCGATTCGTCCATCGGAGGACTGAGTCCAGCACAGACCTTCTCCTCGCTAACGACGAGTGCGATGAGAGTGCAGAAGTTTGTGAAGTCGATCACCATGTGTTCTCCGGAGAGGCATAGGACTCCCTCAAACGTTCGTACGCTGTTTTTTTTGGCGGGCCGCCGTACCACTCGTCATGATCCCATAGAAGGAGACGCGCAGCAGCTTCTCCAGCTTCCCGGGTCGTGCATGCTGCGATGAGCTTCCTTGAGAAGGGATCCCTAACGAGGGAAGATTGGGGAGACTTTGGATCGACGATAACGAGCAACGAGGGATGCCAATTCGTTCTCATTTTGACGTGACCCTTACGACGTTGAGAGCAACAAGAGCTTCGTTGAGATTCGACTCGATTCCCGAAGCATTCGTGTAGAAGATGGTGACGTACCAACCCTCTCCAGGAGCTCTGTTGTGGGTCTCGACTCGAAGATCTCCCGCAGAGAGAAGCAGTTTTTCGAGAGATTCTCGGTTCGAGGTGGTGTCTTCTGCTGCGACGTTCTTGAGGCGAAAGGGTCCCACGTGGTGCGTTTGCAATCCCAGGTCGATGTTGAGGATGACGATTTCGCCCGTGACGACTCGGACCCAGTTCGCCTTGTAGAGATACCTGGTCGACATCAATCCACCTGTTTGATACCGAGCTCGAAGATCCGAGCCGGTCGGTAGATCTTCATGTCGAGAAGCTCGTGGTGCTCGGCACGAACTTCGTTCAACCAAAACTCCGCTTCCTGAAGGGAATCGAGGGGCTGCGAGATTTCCATCTCGATGGGGAGCTTGCCATCTTCCGTAGAGTTGTCGGTGGATCGCGAGCAGACGATGAAACTCATTCCTTCTCTCCCTTCGGGACCGTCGTCCACGTTTCGTCGACCTTGAGAACGTGATCGAAGAGCATGGTCACATCCGCAAGCGTCAGGTCCTTGTCTCGGTGGTACATCTTGGCTAGCCGAACCAAGTTTCGGATCTGGCGTCCGTTGAACTTGTGTTCTGCGAGGGAATCGAGAGTATTCTTCTCGATCTTCAGCTTCGCTGCTTCGACCATCCGTTGCCAGATCTTGGACCTTGCCTCGTTGTCGAGAGCCTTGTAGTTCACCCGAGCCGTGATGCGCGAGGCGAAGGCGGGATCGATGACGTCGACCCGGTTGGTAGTGAGGAAGAGGGTTCCATCGAAGCCGTCGAGGAATTTGAGGAAGGTACCGACGATGGCGTTGCGCTCGATGTTGTCGACATCTCGCTTGACTAGGAAGATATCTGCCTCATCGAGGAGAAGGACAGCGTTCCATTTGGAAGCTCTTTCAAGGACCAGCTTCAACTTGTCCTCGACGCTGTTGAGGTCAATACCAATCTCGCCGACGTCAGCGACGTAGAGGGGACGCTTGGAGTGCTCGGCCACTGCCTCTGCTGTGAGGGTCTTGCCAACTCCTGGAGGGCCATCGGCAAGAATGACAGTACCACCGTGTCGCCCTCCAAAGATGTCACCGAATTGACACTCGGGCCCGGCGGAGAAGATCCGCTCGAACAGAGTTCGCACGTTGTCGGGCATGACGACCTTGCCGAACCCGGCCGTGTCGTAGACATGTTCTGAGATGTTGTCGATGTGTACGTAACAGTACGCTTTGCGCTCGAGGAGAAAGACTCGGACGAGAGGAATCACCTCATCGGTGTTGTCCGTGTTGTTGTACCACATCGCTTCTTGGAGCTCGAGATCGCACTCGACGATGGCCTTCTTGGAATTCGCTCCAATCTGCACCTCGACGGGCATAGATCCCCAGCGCGATTTCACGTAGACGGGACCCTTGATCTGGACGAGCTTCCCTGTCAGTTCGGTCTGCATGCGATGCATGCGGCCCACGTCATCTGCGTGCTTCTTGTAGCTCGTCTCGCTGAACGGTTTAAAGTTCGCCTTGCTGAGGATCTCCTGCAACGTGAGATCCTTGCCGGTGGGATCTTTCATGTGCTCCGGATAGATGCTACGGTACTCGTTCTCCGAGTTGTCTCCGTAGTTGAACCCGAAACCGATAGTGACGCGGTTGCCCCACGAATCGTCGCGGTAGCCGAGCTCTTTGATCGTGACGGGAAAGGTGAGCTTGCCAGCCTGCACGCCCACGATGTCCCCGCGACCCGCGACACCGCTCAACAGCGCCATGACCTCTTGAAGCGTCTTCGCCGTCTTGTTGAGGATCTCGCTGTGCGGGGTCAGGTAGTTCTCGATGAGGATCTTGATCTGATGGCCGTCGGCGTAGTGATCCCTCAGCTTGTTGAGGAACGTCTTCGGGACCTTGTTGAGGTAGATCGTCTTTTGGTCGTCGTCTGCTTCGTACGAATAGACGTAGATCGCCTTTCGCTCGACGCCGGCTTCCTTCGCGATCTTCTGGATGAGAGTTTCTTCGATTTTTATCGTAAGCATGGAACCTTTTTCGTTGAAGGAATGAGTTCGACCCACGAAAGGCCGAGTGGAACCACGTCCAAAGAAGCGGAAGGAGGTCGGAACGCCCCTCTAGTTGTTCCCCCCGGCCTCTCGTGGGTCGAACCCACGTGTCTGCTAGAGGATGGCCGCGCCGGCGGAAACGGCTGCGACGACGGTCTCGGCCGTCTTCTCGGCCGCGAGAGCTTCGAGCTTCTGGACGCGAACCTCGTTGTCCGCCTGCATCCTGACGATCGTCTTGATGAGACGCTCGGGCACCTTGATCTGGTTGTTCTCGTGCGCTTCGACGATGAGCTTCAGAACGTCGTACGGGCGGGTCGAGGTGCCCTTCTCGTTGTCGAAGACGGGCTCATCGAGCGTGAGCTGAAAGTACTTCGGCACGGTTTCGGCTTCGAATGCCTCTCCGTCGCTCGAGCGACGTTGTTTCGTGCATGTCGTCCTCTTGAGTTCGAGACGCTTGGTGACGATGCGACGGGAACGTTCACGATCCCACGTGTCCTTCGGGTTCTGCAGCGCATACGCCACTTCGAGAACGTTCTCGTCGACGGTGTATGCAATTGCGCCGATGGGCGTTCCCTTTCGAGGGAGCGCGCTCGGCTCGGTAGAAGGTTGCGTAGACTTGGTGCGGAGATAAATGACAGTGTTGTTCACGATTGCCTCCTTACGGCATTCTGTTGTTGGATGGAGATGTTAGATGTCGTACGTTCAGAGAACTTCTACAAAACGGACGATGTCGTTCTCGATCAGAAGAGAATCTTCTGCGGGCAGGTGTCGACGATCGCTGTAATTACGCCTCTAGAGCGTTTGGTGTTGAAGCGACATGACATGCCCACACTCTCGCACAAAGTGTGCGCTTCCTCCGGTGAGAGTCCTACGAGAACTTGGAGGAAGTCTGTCGGGAAATTGTTCAGCGAGAGGAAGCTCCTGCGACCATGCGCTGCGAGGAGGGTTTCTCTGTTTCGGAGTCTTCCTCTTCTGACTGTGCAATCTCGACGACGTTCGTCGTACGGCTCGGAGCCGACTCTGTGACTCGAACCTTGGAGTCCTCGGCAGAAGATCCGCCGGGAAGCATGTCCAGGGCCGATTCGATGATGGGGGTGATGTGATCGATGACGTTGTCCGCGAGGAACGCGCCGGCCGTTGCCATGCCCGCGACGCGGAACTCCTTGGCAAGACGCTTGACCCGGGGATCCTTCTTGATCCTTGCAGGGGCGAGATACGTCAAAGCGTATCCCGCTGACGCCTGGATGAGTGCCTTCCCCATGGGGGTGTTGAGCACCGCCTCGACTCCCTCTTTCGTGGCGCCATCGCCCATCTTGGCCATGATTGCGAGTGCAATCATCTGGCGTGCACCCTCGGCGATCTTATCGGAGGCGACCCGGAACGCTGCGTCGGCGCTGTCGCTCTTGAATGTTTCGAAGAACGATTGGGTTTCTTCTTCTGGAGCAGAAGGTCGGCTGGTGGTCGTTTTCACTTCTTTCTTACCCTTCTTGGACGCCAATTCGCCGATCTGAAACGCGTGTGCATGGGTAGTCGACAGGGTGAGAAACCTGTTCTTTCCCGCGTTCATCTGCACCTCCTCACGGAACTCCATGGCGACGCTCGCTATGGAGGGTGCGCCTGTGTAGTTCTGGTAACCCGCCGGTTGGGGGAGGTCTTTGTCGAACATGATGACCACGTTCCCCGCACCATTCGTGCCGATGATCTTGGCCTTGATCTTCCGAGCTTTCGATGCCTTGTGATCGAAGTAGTTCGTCGTGTCGATGGCAGTACCCGAGTTGGGCTTCTGCTGGATGAGAGTGATTTCTTTGCCCAGGTCCTTCGCCCAGGGATCCGTAATTGCCATTGTTGAGCCGTTCCTTCTTTCTTCCGACCAGGGAGAAATCTTGCTGAGAGTTAAAAAACTAAAACTAGGGATCGTGAATGACGTGACAGAAGACGAGGTGCAAAAGGACCAATCGATATTTGGTATCGAATAGCTACCTGTATGAGTCCCGGTGTAGCTTTAGGAGGAACGAGAGAGTTAGATGCCACCGGTACTGGCAGGGCGGAATGTGCTGGTACCCGTACCTCGTTAGATCCGTTAGATCCCGTTCCCAGTTCTGTCCAACCTCAATCAGCTTGAAGCATTTAGCGCACGCTTTCGTGCCGACCTCGGTAATGCCGTCCACCGATCCTATACGCTCTGGATGTGCTTGATCGCCTCAGTCCGGGAGACGTATACGATCTTCCCTTCCTTTTGGATGGGGACGAGATCGCTCCCGGACTCCGGCTCTGGCTCCGGAATGTACATCGCGGGAGGAGCGCTGACGCAGGCTGAGACTGAGTACGCCGATGTGACGGGTTGATCTTTTTTCTTGAAGACCGGCCTCTGGTCGGGATTCTCATCCAACCACTTCGTGTACGTCGCAGGTGATACAGAGATCTCCTTGACGATCTCCCTCCCACGACCGATCTCGACTCCATCCTCATCGCAGTAGACCCGTTCCCGAGTCTCTACCACGATCTTTTTCATCTTCTCGCCGGGTCTGGTGACTCTACCGGTCTTTTCGCAACGAAACATGCGGGCTCCTTATTCTATTCTAGTGATTAAGCTTAGAGCTTGAGTTCCCACAAGCTCGTGTAAGTTATGGTGTGTTCGCAGGGGTCTTCGACGCTCGTGTACCACTCGCCGAATTGGGGGTTTGGGGCTTCGAACACGTGCGCCTCACCGCATCTGCAGATCCTGGGAATCTTTATCTTGATCGGGACGTCCCCGACGATCCCATTCTTTGGGATGACGATTTTCACAGAATCTCGTGTGCCATCGTCGTCCATGTTTGTCTTCAGCAATACCGTTTGGCATTCAATGCCACGTGTTTAATTGTAACATCTGACCCATTCGAATTCATCACTCGGATGTTCGAATTTGTTCTCGGACCGATGCCTCCAAAGTTGAAGGGGTTTGGACCCAGAGACCGTACTGTTCCCGTGAAAGACCTAGATACTCGTGCAGCGGCCCGTCATCCGCTGGGGATTCGTGCCACCTGTCGACCCAATCGTAGATCTCGTCGATCGTTGCGATACCTTCTTTGACCGCTTGAACGAAAGTCATGCTTTACTCCGTAGAAACCGAGGCCTTTTCCGCAAGGGCCCGAGCCCCTCCTCTATTTCTTGTCAAGGTGGGCGCGAGCACACCTCCAGAAGCGCCGCAGATCGCTCTACTGATCGGAAGTTCTAGTACTTGTACTTGAAGCGATCGATCTCGTCTGGGAACATGATCGCCTTCACTTCTCCCCCGACGGCACGCAGCACGTGCGCATCGATGGCTCCGTGTTCGAGATCCTGGTAATCGTACAGCTTGAAAGATGCACCCTTCTTGATCGTACCTCCGCCCGAGCAGGGCATGTCGTACTTTGCGATGTAGGTCGCACCAGCGACAGCTCGATCACCTACGTACGCTTTGGATCGTCTTCGAGAGCTCCCCCTTTGGTACAAGGTCTTGTGATCATTGAAGACAGCGATGATCGTGGGCATGATCTTCGCATGGACGCGTTTGAAGCGCTCTCGGAACCACGACCGGGGCCGTGAACACTTGGTGAAGCGTGTGATGAATTGAACCTTACCCATCGACGACATGTTTCGGATGACCTCGTGGGCGAGGTCGATCTCGGCGTCCGAGCACTTCTCGTAGGACACGAGACGCAGCGCATTAGTGACATCGGGTTCGATGTCATCGATGAGCTCGTCGGTCGGATAGATCTCGAACCCAAAATCGAGACGCTTGAGCTGTCCCCTGGATAGGGACGAAAATTTGAGCTGTGGTTCCATTTTGGTCCTCGGTCAGAACCTCCCCGCGAATTCGCAGGGAAACACGATGAGCCGGTGATTCACGGACTGATGACACTCGTTCTTCGTCACCCCTACATGAAATGTAACGTCCCAGGCGTTGTGTTCGAGTTGCGTCTTCGAGATGATGTCCACGAAGGACCCTGTGCCGATCCCTCTGGTGGGTGATATGGCGAGCGGTGTCGTGGTCTTGTGCCATCCGTACAGAAGAGAAGGAGCGGAACACGCGCCCGGGTGGCTACGGCGCATTCCCCAAGAGGCGTACGGACCGTACTCGTTGACATTGTTGATGAGCGGGAAGATCTTTGAAGAGATCACGATCATTCGAGCATCGAACCAGGACCGAGGGTAGTTTCCTTCATTTCTGGAGAAGAGAGACCAGAAGAGAACCCTCGCCGACGTCGAAGTCCGTTTCAAGATTTCGACTGCAAGGTCAATTTCCTTCTCTTCGATCTCTTCGCGGACGGTGACGAGACGCAGCGCGTTCATGATTGCTGGATCGACTCGCTTGAGAAGGCTCGGTGCGACCTTACATCCGAGATGCCAATCGAGCATGCAGATCTGCTCGTTGGTGAGTTGATTGAACTCTACACCCAATGAACCGTATGTCCCGCTGCACTTCATGATTCACTCCTCTTCGACGAAAAAAAACACGGCGGCGGTATCCTCTTCCGAGGAGTCTTCCAAGTTATGTTCCATCATGACAGTCGCGACCCATCCGCCCTTCGATTTGCGGAAGATGGATTCACGACACTTTTGCGGAATCAGCTTGAGCTTCTCGAGCGCTCGAACAACGGGATCGTCCGTCGGTTCTTCTGACACGGGAATCTCAACACGGGAGAATTCGTTGGCGAGAACTTTCTTTTCGATGGAGGAGAGGACCTCGGCACAGGAGGTCCCTGTGCCGGTCCATTGGGCGCGAAGCTCCTCTGCGTCGAAGATGGTTCCATCATCCGGAATGCCCAACTTGCGAGCGTGCGAGCAAAAGATCTTCTCCGCACTTTCATCTTCGATCTCGACCTCTTCCTCACTGAAAACATCTTGAGGATCTGGTTCGCCGCCCAACATCGTTCGTCTGTTAGCGATCGGTGCCTTCTTGGCCTTTTTCTTCTTGACCATCGATCACTTTGTGGCCTTGGGCGTACCGGCACCTCGCTTGCGCTTCGCCGCGCGGGTCGCCTGACGCTGCAACTCGATGATTCCACCCTTGCGCTTGCGCCGATCTTCCTTGTCGGACTTGCGTTGGGCAGGACTCTTGTTGAGATGCCAACTCTTCACGGCGAGTTTCTCCTCTTCCCTGCCCTCGACCATCAATTCTCTTGCGAGTTGCTTGAGCGAGATGAACCGGTTGCCAATGATGGCTCTGCGGTGGAGACGCTTGAGAACCTTGCCTGCCTTCATAATACGATACCTCTCATTCGACGGAGCTCTCACTGAGCTCGTCCTCTTCGTTGCTGTCGATGAAAATGATCTTCGCTCCGATGATCTCGTCCTGCTCGTTCTTCATGACGAAGCAGTCGTAACATCCATCTCCCACACCGGAGCTCGACACGGCTCCGAATTCTCGGATGATTCCTGCACCGGGTGCTTCCAACGTCAATTCACAGGCCTCGTTGTAAAAGGAACCTTCTTCCCCGTACTCTCCGAGGTTTCCAAATGGATACAGTTGGAAGTCGAAAAAACCCGCTTGGCCAGAGTCGACACCGACCTGGAAGTCCTGCGCCTTCATCCAGGTGGAGGAGTATCCAGCATCGACGTCCGTGGACTCGTGAAAGATCTGCAGTTCGCAGACCCTGTTGCCCCACCCTTCCAAGTCTCCCTTGAGAATGAACGCGTTCCAAGTTCCGGGCTTGACTCCTTCGAGTTCTCCGCGGATTTCCTTGTCGGTCCCCAGGTCGTAGCACGGATCGCTCACAGCCATCTTATTCGAGAGTTGAGAAAAACTGCCCAAGCGGGTTCTGTTCATGTTCATTCGATCACCAAAGTTAGGACACGCAGTTAAGAAACGCCCGAAGGACGAAGGGAGAAGAGAGAACGAGAGAGGTCGACAATAAAGGCTGAGAGCTTCCCTCTTGCGGAGGATACTAAGTGCTCAGAGCTGAATGCTGCAAAGGGTCTAACTGCTGAATGCTGACTGCAGCGTCATTATCGTTATTGTTAATTGATTCCCTTTCGGGAGCCGGTAATTACCTGTTCAGGGTAATGAATCAACCGTCTGTTCGTTCTCTTTCTCGCCTTCGCCCTCCGAACTCTGTTACCGGATCAGGCCTTCAGGACCGTCCGATGATTTGTCGTTTCGACGGCATCGTTGAGTGCGTCGAACTTCTCCTTGAAACTCTTGATCGCATCGGCCTGCTTGGCCTTGGGCAGATCGCAGCGGAACTCGTGCGTCGCCTTGACACGTTGCATGGCGTCGTTGTACTCGAACGAGTCTTCGTTCGATTTCTCATGGTCGCGCACAGGCAGACTTTCGATGAACTTGATCTGTCCCTTGAACTCCTCGAGTTGACGAGTGGCCTGCGAAAGCGTCATTTCCTTGCCGTCGTACTTCACCGTCGTGAGAGCATTGGTGACAGCGAGCCGGGACTGAAGAGTCAGGAGCTCCGAACGTGCGGCCTGCGCCTTTTCCATGCAGTCGTTGAACTTGAACGCCGGCTCACGACCGACCTGGTACGACACCGATCCGGTAGCTCGTTGAGTGTGTTCGGCGATCTCGCCCTTGAGTTTCTTGATACGACGGAGTCCTTGAGAAATGGTCAGATCTGACATGCTGGTTATCCTATCCCCAATGAGCGATGGTTACTAAATGGATGGACATGTGATCCTTCCACGAGACGAAGTCGAAATAGATTTTCCCGTTGTGGAGAAAGACGGCCAATTCTCCTATGAGTGATGGTCGAACATTTCCCATGTACAGGACGTAGTCACCTACGAGAACGCGTGATTGTCTGCATGCATCCCTTGCGACGTTTTGGTAGAGGTAGAATTCCGTTCGTACATGGAAAAATTTTGGATCCGAATTAAAACCTGGTCATGTCTCAGGATGACGGATCACGTCGGGAACTCTACGAGATGTCTCGCGCTTGTCTTCAGAGAAAGAAGGTCTCGATGAACGATTCCTTGGAAGAAGTACAAGGCATCATGATTAGAGATCGATCCCAAATACAGGATGATATCATCCTTGCGAACGGTGGTTATGTTGCTGGTTTCGTTGATGTTCGTATATAGGAAGATGTCTTCCATAACTCGAAGCAGGATCATTCACATCTTCTCGAAGTATCGATCATCAATTAGGGCTTTTGGGCCCCACCGTCCGGGTAACCATCCGCGCCCGCCGCTGCTGAGCAGGTATGCGTGGTATCCCGCGGAGTTGTCATTCGCTATTATCCACCCAAGGTAAACCACGATCCCACCCGCGGGGATTAAATACAATCTCGTGTGCGGTTTGAGTTGGATGTAGAGGCTAACGCCTTTGGTAGCTCGAAGCAACATCAGGATCAGGGCTTACGGGCATTGATCATCGCGATCTTTTCCAATTCAGCGGGGGGTAGTTCACCCGACGTGGGGTGGATGATGCGAACCAACCTCACGCAGTTACGAATCTCTCGGCCATTGAGATCGATCGCCGAGAGCGCAGAGATATCTCCCAAGGGGAGAATCTTCGCCTTGGCGAGCATGAGCTCCCAAATCTTCTGACGACGGTTGCTGTCGAGATCCGGGTAGTCCAACCTGACCGTGATGCGCGATGCGAACGCCGGGTCGAGCACCTCGGTGCGGTTCGTGGTCAGGAAGAGAGTTCCCCTGTACCGGTCGAGCACTCGAAGGAACACACCGACGATGGCGCTGCGCTCCAGCTCCTCCTTCGTACGTTCGGCCATGAAGATGTCGGCCTCGTCCAAGAGGAGGACGGCATTCCAACGGGTGACTCGTTGAAAGATCGTGTTGAGCGAGGATTCCACCTGGGCCACGTTGGTGCCGAGCTCGGTGAGATCGATCGAATACAGGGGACGCTTCATCGTGTGAGCGTACACCTCGGCCGTGAGGGTTTTTCCCACACCGGGTTTACCGGCCGCAAGGACGATGACTCCACCGTGGCGGTCGTTGAAAATGTCTCCGAAACCCTCGCTCCCGTTCCAGTTAAAGAGCGAGGTGAGGATGCTCTTCATGTTGTCGGGAAGAACGAGCCGCTCGTTCGCCTTCTCATCGTACTCGTACTTCTTCAGATTCTCGACGTCGATGTAAACGTATTCCTTCGTGTCGAGAGAGAAGCAACGTACCAGAGGTAGATGTTTGTAACCAACCGATTGTTCGCTGTGGCGCGCACTTCTCGGATTGGATTCCATGTCAGGTTCGATCACGACACGTCCGATGTAGCCGAGAGGCAGAACAACGGTCGGATCCCACCAAGTCGCGGACGTCTTGATTGCTTGACCGGTGCAAACGTACTGCGCACCCATTTCGTCCTTCGAGAGACGAATACACTCGAGGCGACTGGTCTTCCATCGAGTCAACGTTTCCTCTTGAATGGGACGCATGCCAGACGACGAAAGGATACTCCGAACGGTAGCTCCACCCATTTCAGAAAGGGTGTTCTCACCCAACGAGACAGATTTCGTGATGTTCTCCATACCGTCTGGCATCATGGCGATGGTCATGTTGGTGTAGAGGTACTTGCCAATGAACCCTTGTTCTAACTGACAGGCGGTCAGGAAGATCGGGTAGGATTTCCCAGCGAGCGTGAACTCGAGAGTCGGTTCGCTATCATCCTGAAGACGAATAAGGATGTTCGAAAACTTGATCAGGCTGGTCTGGGGTTCATCGAACTCCGCGTCGGAGACCCGATCACCCAAGAGCTTCCTGATCGCCTGTTTCGCCGCTGCACCGAGACGCCCATTTCGGAGCAAAGCGCTGAGAATAGGCGGCGCGAGCTCTGCGAGCTTGACAGTCGTGTTTGCCGCGGCCGGATCCAAACCCACGATCTCCGTGTGTTCGATTCCCGCGTTCGCGGCGGCAGAGATGAGCTTCTTCGTATTGATCGAAAGTGATTCCATCTAAGTGTCCTTAAGTTTAAGAGGAGAAACGAGCGCGCCGTACGCTTACTTCCTCTTCTTCATTTTCCGTGACGCTCGCATGTTGATTTTCTCTTTGTACGAGCATACCCATTCGTCTCCTCAAATCCACCCGCTAACTTGACTCCGATCACCCAGCCAGCGAAGGCCATTACGATGTTCAGAAGGCCCCACATCCATCCCCACATAATGAATGCAGACGGAATGAAGATCGCCTGAAACAGAAAGACGACCCGAAATCTGTAGAGAAAATCTCTCATGTCTTTCCCGCAACTTCTCGGATCTGTGCAAGCACCCGGTCAGGATCGAGCTCTGCTATTTTGATCTCTTCGAGTCTCTGCCACTCCCTCTGAACGTCATTCTCATTGTAGACGAAGACATCGCATGTCTTCCCACGGGAGGAAATGAGGATCGGCATCGCGTTCTTCACAGAAGCGTACACGATGGATCCGTAGAGATTCGCAATCTGGACCCACGGCGTTTTGGAATACTCCAGCGCAGCTGAGGGGAACGTGCGGACGAAGTGGATACGAGATAGGAGCTCGATCCTGACCCCGCTCATCCGCTATTCCGTACTGGTCGGAGTGGGATCGACCTCGACAGGGGAACAGATCGGAATGACCCTCGGACCGACGCGTCCACGGGTGACATGGGGTGCCGCACCTCCCTTGCGACCTGCCTCTCGGGCCTCGGCAGCGTTGAACACGTGCGCCGTTCCCGCCGCGTGAGCAGCCTTTCCGCCCAGCGAAGCGATGAGCTTCACCTTGTTCGGATCCATCAAAGCAAATCCGCGCTTGTTCTTGTTCTCGTTCATGACCGTTCCTCCTTGTGGTTACGGGGCAATCTCCCGCAAACTTATTAGCACATCCGAACAGACCGACCGCTAACCCTGGGTGCCGACTGCCTTGTCGTCCACGACGACGGTGACCTTCTCGTCTTCTTTGACGAGCTTTCCAACTTCCGCGACGAAATCGTCGGACTTCTTCTGCATACCCTCTCCGACTTCCATCCGAGCGAAGCGACGGATCTGGATGTTCTCACCTAGCTTCGCGACGAGCGCCAGCCGAAGCTGTTCGATCGTCTGCTTGGGATGGTGGATCGACTCCTGCTTGGAGAGGCACGCTTCCGTGAACCACTTTTCCATCTTCTCGGTGAGGATCTTTTCATGCATCTCTGTGGGAGTGTCCTTGATCTGCTCCCTGAAGATCTCGCGCTGGGTGTTCGCTTCGACGCTGTTGTAGAGCTTCGACGATTCCATGTCGACGTACGTCGGGTTCATCCCGGCGACTTGCATCGCGACCTCTTCACAGAAGTTCACGAAATCCTCGTTCTTGGCGACGAAGTCGGTCTCGCAGTTCACTTCGACGATGACTGCTATCCGATTTCCCAGATGGATGTACGGATGGATGCGACCCTCGCTTGCGATTCTCGTTCCCTTCGCCACCGCCTTCGCGATGCCCTTTTTCTGGAGGATGACGAGCGCACCGTTGATGTCTCCCTTCGCTTCTTCGAGGGCCGCCTTGCAGTCTCCCAGGGGAGCGTTGGATCGTTCTCTGACTTCTCTGACTTGTTCGATGGACATGCTCAAGCTCGCTTCTCTCGACTCCCGAGGATCGTCTCACCCCGGGAGGGGCTGGTGTTTCTTCCGAAGAGACGATCACTTGCCCGCGACGGCCTTCTTCCCTTCCACGAGAACATCGGAGAGCTCGAGAAGCTCCTCCTCTGCCTTGACGTCCACCGCGGGGGACTCGGTCGGAGCGGCGATGCGTGCGTTGGTGACCGTCTTCTCCTCGCCACCGGGCAGCAGAGCGAGAGCGTCGTTGAGGACGGGCATCAGGTGCTCCATCACTCCACCGACGACCATGTCGAGACCTTCGGCCGTTCCCTGGATGCGGAACTCGGCGGCGAGCTTCTGGAGACGAGGATCAGCTGCCATACCTCCGACGTTCTGTCCCGCCATCGTGATCCCCCAACCCATGACGAGCTGGGTGAAAGCGACGCCGGCAGGAGACTTCATGATGGCCTCCACGCTGGCGCCGTGCTCGGGACCGAGAGAGTTCTTCAGGACCTTGCACACGATGGTCGAACCACCCTGGCTGATCCGCTTGCCGGCGACTCGGTAGGCGGCCTCTTCGCCGTCGGACTTCACGATTTGGAACGCGGTCTTCTTCTCGGTCATTTTAGTCTCCTTCACTTCGGTTGCTGCTACTGCTACTGCGGGTTTGTCTTCCCAGGTTTCGGGGAGCGCTTTCGTGGACGACTTCTCTTCCAGATACTCCTTCGCTTCTTCGGGAAGGAGATCCGCCTCGGTCGCGTCGGCGACCTCTTCGGTCTGGCTGAGATGCCAGAAGGTGTGACCATTCAAAGCCGTTTTTCTTCCGAAGGAAACGTGATCCGAGACTGTGTACATCGTGTCGGGAGACAACCTGAACCCCTGAACCGGAGATCGCTTGTCCACCTTCAAAATGAAGTTCTTGTTGTCGTTTTGGCCGACGACTGTACCGACCATCGCACCGGCATTCGTCTGGAACTTGATCTGTTTTCCGATCTCGACCTTGCTCATGTAGACTCCATTCATGGTCCAAGTACAGTTCGGCCACGCCGAGCACCCAGTGAATTCTTTCTTGGTGTATCTGTTAACTTTCGTGACGCCCAGAGCGCCGCACCTGGGGCACATCTTGGGAACTGGTGTCGCTGCGGCGGCAGCCTTTTCTTTGGCGGCTTTCTTCTTCTTCGCAGCGGTCGCATTCTTTTTACGGGTCGTGTCGCACGTCGAACACACCAATCCTTTCGGACACAAATAAGACAAGAGTCACACTGCTTTCGATTCGCCCTCTTACGTCTTCTTGGGTTCGTCCTTGGGCCACCACTCGCCGTCGGCTTCGGTGCCGAAGCGATACGTCGACCAGATCTCAGCTTCCTCGATGGAGGAGTGACGAGCCACCACGATGACAACCGGAGCGGGCTGCTCCGGATAAGTTAATGCGAAGCCCGCGGACTGTCGGGGCATGTTCATGACGTTCTTAGAGAAGTCCGGATAGCGCCGCATGATCTTCGGCTTACGAGGAAGCCAAGTTCGCAGACGGGGTCCTCGGGGACATTGGATGATCGTGCCCGCAGGGCAATCCTCCGCCGAAGATTTGAGAGTCACCGATTCGTGCTCGGGAGCCGGCTCGATCCGACCCTTCTTCGAACTATGAAGATTCTTACAGAAGTTGAATGCTAGCACGAAACCCGGAAAAACGATGGTATCAACCTTGCCCCCACGAAAGAACACAACACGATGGTACCTGGAGTTCTTCAAGATATCGTTCTCTTGCATTCCACATGCCTCCATTTTTCAATTGTACCACCGGACCATCGCAGATTCATCACAGTGATATTTCCGATCTGACCTACCCTCAGATAGCAATAGCAAGTTCGTCGGACTCTGCTAAAGAGCACTCTCCGTCTTCTTGATTCTCTTGACCATGTCTCGAAACTTCTTATCTTCGAATAGGAGCGTCTCTCGAGGGTGGAGTTCTCTTTCGATCTCTGCGAGCCGGATGCGTAACCCTGATCGTTCGTTCTTCAGGAGAATTTCTCGAGAGATTCCTCCTTTTCCCTTGGAATGAAGCCATTTCCAAATGGGAATCTTGAACTCTCCATCCGCAATCCAAGCACAACGTGCACACATGGTCGCGACGAGCGATGGCCATTTGAAGGTTTCGCCCGAGGACGTGTGAACGATCTTTTCGGACTGGATTTCATCGAGCTGTTCGTTGCACTGGGAGCAGATCCAGTTACCAGTCGTGGGAGCCCTCAGGAATCCTGCTTTCTTGACGAAGAGACGGCAGTTGCGTTTGACGAGCGCGACGTTGATGCGATTGATTAACCAACCGAAAGCTCGGGAGATCATGAGAAATCCTTCGAAACGTACTTTCCCGTGAAAATGTCGACGTAGATAGCTCTGCTCCGCAGCGAGCCGTTCGTCCACCAAATCGAAACTCCCGAGTACCTGCCGTTGTCGTGGGAAAGTCGCAGCGCTCTCCATAACAAACGGGCCATCCGGGCTGAGCCTGCATCTCCGCCTCGGAGGAATTTGCCCGGTACGAATGATCCTGTGTTCTCTGCGACGCTAGGCTGCTTGGCCAGCCGGGACAGCAGTCTCACTGACGACATCGAAGTAGAGCTCCTGTTCGATCGCGAGACAGTAGAACATCTTCAGACCAAAACTAGTGAAGACGATGAAGTAACGCCGAACGCCTTCGTCTGTAGTGCCGAGGATGGTGAATTGATCTCCCTTGCAGAGTGTCACCCCGCAGGGACAGAGAGTTGCACCGAAACGGCTTGCACATTGGTAATCATGCGTGAAGATCGTGGACTTTGCTCGACATTGGGCACTCTTCACGTTTCCGCCGTCTTCTCGAATTGGCCGCAGCCCTGGTGCTCGAACGTGAGGAGTCCGCTCCGGTGCGACTTGGCATTCGTGCAAACGCCCCAGTCCATATCCGGACCGAGATCTGCGGGGTTGTAGATCGGAGTGAAGAAGTTGCAACCTCCCGAACAGTCACCCCCGTCTCGTTTGGTCGCGCCGTAGGGCTCGTAATCCTGCGGAAGATTCTTCACGATCGTCAAAAAGCGTTTGTGATTGGGCGTGTTCATAGCGTATCCTCTACGACTTTCAAGTACTTGTGGTCAATGTGAAAATTGATCGATGGTTCGATTAGGCAGAGCAACCTCTGTTCGAACAGAACAGGGTACCTTCCGAAGGTCGATCCCACCTCAAAGGACATGTCTCCCAGGACAACAAGGTGACTTCTCTTCTGGATCTGGACCGTGTTCAATCCGAACACCATCGTAGTTTGATCTCGGGCGACCAACCAGCTGAAGTTCGCAGCTATCACCCGTAGAAGAATTCCCTTGCGGAACGCTGGGAACACTGGAGCTTCGATCATTCGCTCCTCTGAGAGGGTTGAACGTACGGAATTCCGAGAATCTTGTAGACGTCTTCTTCGTTGGTACCACCGATGTGTTTGGCGACGATTTCTTCACCGCACATCGCGACTTCCGGTCCGTAGACCGTCTTACGAGCATCCAGGTCCACTCCGTCCGCGACGAGGTAGATTCCGTACTCGTTCATGCGCATCCCTCTGGACTTCAACATGCCCCGCACGCGCTGGTTATGCATCTTGTTGCCGGTGGCGTAGTTGAGCGCGGCGCCCCAGTGCCAACGATTCACTATCCAAAGATCGCATTGGATGCGTTGTGCTTCGTCGTTGACGAGGATGGCGGACTTAATGGGACCGCTCCATAGAACCTGACCGAGCTGTTCGAAAGCTCTTTTGATCTGAGCATCGGTGGCGAACTTACCGGTATCGTCGTGTTCTACGACGATGTCGATGTCTTTGCAAGTTGCGGTGTGCCGACGGATAGATCCACAGATCTCGACCGATTTCACTCCCGACGAGAGAAGGGAATTTTTGATTCGATTGGCGATGGTGAGAGCGATCTCGATCGGAACTCGTTTGGCTTGGGATTCCGCCGAGAGGACGTTCTTTGTCAAACTCGCGGAGAGCTCTCCCTGATGAGCTCTGAAGACGAGCTCTTCGAAGGAGGTAATACCCTGTTCGAAGAGAGCCCCGGCGGTCTTGGGCCCGACACCTGGAACGTTCATCAGGGAGAGGATCTCGACAGGCCATCTCGTGGAGAGATCCTCCAATCGAGTTGATGTTCCTCTGATGAAAAACTCCTTGATCGTGGCTCCAATGCTCGGTCCCACTCCAGGGATCTTCATGGGAGTACGAAGTTCTTCGTTTGTCCTGCCGCGTACTTGCAGCGACGCGTTGAGGTACGCTCGTATTTTGTGCGGGTTCTCCGCATCTAGATCCATGAGCCTGGCGACGGCTTCTAAGTGTTCTGACAGTTTGACCGAATCGTCGCTCATTCCACCCTCTTCACAGAATCTCTGTTCGAAGCGTCGAAGCGTTCTCGTAGTTTCCTGTCAAGAACTCGTTCTCTACGTATTTCTTTTCGATGCACTCGACGAACGCTCCCGAAGGGTCCCTAAAGTAGAAGACAACGGCTTCATATCTTTCATCTGTCTCTTTGATGATGTCGAGAATCATGAACTCGTCCACGTTCTCGTACCCACTCAGAGTTTGACGAACAAAATCGCCTGTTTTCAATCTTCTCACAATCTAGGGACACCTTCGGGTGAGTCTTATTTGCAGGCTTCCTGCAGCTTGGTGAAGTCGTTCTTGCCAAGCGCGAGCTCGAGAGCCTTCTCGATCCGATCGCAGGCTTCCCTGGCCTTCTTAACTTCCTCGACCTGCTTGAGCGACATGAGCTCGACCTTCTTGCCGGTCGCGTCTTGAAAGACTTGATCTGGCTTGTTGATCTTGCGGAAGTTGCTGCGGGCCTCGTTGAACTTGTCGAGACCTTTCTTCGTCAGCTCTACCCGTTCGGCGATGGTCTTCTCGGCAAGAGCCGAAACGACACGATCGCGGACGACCGTGCCAGACTTGGCGATGAGGTCCTTCACCTCGTCGAGCAACGACACCGCTGCTGGCAAGGTGCCAGTGGGAGCCTCGGTCGAAGTTTCGGTCGTGTTGTTGTCGTTGCTGTCGTTCGTTTCGCCCATGATGACATCTCCTTGTCAGCAGTTGTGATTTTCGATGAAAGTTTTGAAGGTGTCTTCGTCCATGGTTGACATGAACTCATCGTTCGAACCCAGTCCGGGGCAGTTGCACTGCGAAGAATAGAACTTCGCACGGGCTTCCGATCTCAGCCCTCCGTAGAGAACTACCAGAGACATGTATCTGTCCGCGCCTTCGTATCGAAGCTTCTTTCGAGCGTGATGGTAGTTGACAGCGATCCGCGTGTACTTCTCCAACACATGCATCCGATGGCACCAACCTTGGTGCTTGTGCTTTCGACAGAGAATCTCTCCCAAACCGGAAGTGCCTATCGAAGGCCTTCGCAGAATTTCGCTGTTTTTGACCCAGGTGGGAAGCGGCATGGGCTCCATCATCGCATTGACGAGACGCTTGATGAACTCGTCACCTCGATCGAGGAGTTGTCGCGCTACTTCTTCCTGCAACGAATCGAGCAGCTCTGAGGAGAGGAGTTGAATTTCGTTGAGCGTGCTCACATCAACGAGGACCGGTGCTTTCGGAATGACCTGATAATCGATGTGCGCATCGTGAAGGTGATTCATCTTGGGCTCACTCTGCGAAAATTGCCTACTCTATTATTGTATCACCTGATGAATATCCGTTCATCAGAGGGACAACATTTATATCTCCTTCACGCAGCGGCTCGGCAGGAACAGTGCTTCACCCATAGGGGAGATCACGAATACGAATTTGTTGTTCATTTTTCGTTCGAACTCTTCCATTTGGCCGCCCAATAGGATCGTCCCCTCAGAAAGGGAGAGATCCAACCGACTGTCTTTGGGATTCGCCAGCGTGAAAAACGCTCGGCATCCGGAGATTGTCACGAAGAGCTTCATGGATCTGTCACCACTTCTCTTGGAAGAACTTCGAAAAATCTCTGGTCGATAGGAGAGAAACTACCTTTACTTCTCCTTCATCTAGGACGATCCACAATCGGCTATGAGAAACAGTTCTTGGTCCGTCCATGAGTATGACGGCGCCTTGGGCTTTCGAGATCTGCAACCCACAAGAACAGTGAACGAACCTGTTCATCCAAAGCCTTTGGGCACACTGTCCATGGTGAATTCGGATTGGACGAATCCAGATTCCGAGCCTCGGAATTACATTAACGTCCACGGGTAGTGCGTCCATGGAGAGATCGCTTCTTGCTTGAGATCGAAGCATCTGATGCAGAACCACGGTTTCCCACCGACCTGGGTCCAGTCGGGATGGTTCTCGTTGCATCCGGGACAGAAGGGGTAGAACAGTCCCGAAAATACCGACTGGAAGAACAGACGGATTTTTCCCTTCTTGCGAAGACGCTGCTTGAGATGATCGGGACTGGCCATGTTGCTACGCTGCTCTGTTGAGAGACTTTGCTTCGCCCTTCGTGAGAGGGCGAAGCACCCCTGCATACTTGTTGAGATCCTTCGCAAGACGGTTGACGATGTCGTCGAAGTTCCGGTAGATGCACTCTTCATCGTCCTCTTCCAAAGAGGAACGGTAATCGCTGCAGCAGAGCTGGAGCTTGTTGACATCGACGCTGTCCATTCCATCGTATCCGCCGACGTCGCTGAAACTGTCGGCGCATTTGATGTAGAACTTTCCCCCGAGATCCTTGATGTACACATTCGAGAAGTTCTCGTAGTACTCTCGCTCCACCTTCACGCGCGCCGAGAATCCCGCTCTAGAAATCGCTCTCTTGATGAAGTCTGCAACTGTCTTTTGGTTTTCCTTCGCTGTAGCGAGGGCGGGCAGACTCCTACCTGTTTCCCATTCGTATCTCGACTTGTCGCGTTTCAGCGTAAGTTTCTCACCCATAGTCTACTCCTAGTAAAGCAAAAAAGAAATAAGTCATATCGAATCAGTATCGTAAAGTCTGGCCGTTCGTCACTCGTTTACACTGCGAGCACGTTTGGATTGGTCCGCATGCGTAACCGCACAGTTTGAAGTACTTACGTTTTGCAGTGGTCGTCGCGCAAGCGGGCATTCCGTCCGATGCGAGCAGGTGAATGCCGCCTGCCCGCTGTTCGTTCTCCGAACACCCGTTTTGTTTCATGCTCATCATCTCTGTCGTAACCGGCGAGGCAAAGACGGACACCAGTCGTTGAATCGACATCATCAGAACTGCCTTGCTCAAGAAGGGAACCGCATTGACGATGTACCTTCGAAAAAACTTGATCGTCGTCACGGGAACCCTTTCGAAGGCTTGCCCGACGCCGAGCGTAACGGGAACGTTGAGCTCCAACAAATTCGCTCTGATCCACTTTTCCTGCTTGGGAGAATCGAGCGCCACCAGCAAGATATCCGGAGAGCACGATCTGACTGCCGTGCGAATTCCCGTCTGTTCCTCGGAACAGTCGAACGAGGAGTTCGGTGGGCTGTACTGGCCCACGATGTTCGTTCCAGGATATTTCTTCCGCAGGAAATCGCCCGCTCTCGTCGCCGACCCAGGACAACCTCCTAGGAGGAAGACTCGACAGTTGCTCTCCATCGAAATGCGCCCAACCTCTTGGACGAGGTCCCTGCTCGAAATGCGCTCGGGAATGGGGTGGCCCGTGAGGTGTGAAAGGAGGACGATAGAATGTCCATCGGCGAGGACGAGATCCGCATCCTCATAGGTTCGTGCGTACGTTACGTCGGAGTCCGCTAACCGGAGATTTTCGAGATCTCCCATGCAGACGTACTTCGGCTGAAGCCGCTGACGAGCGAAGGCTTCTACGATGGCCCCGGCCTCCGACCTGGTGACCCTGTCGAAACGAATGTTCCTCACACGCACTTCCGGATCTTGGTGCACGTTCTCACTCCTGCGGGTCTCTCACGCTGAACTCTTCGACCCATCCGATTTCAGAACCGAGCATGACGAGCTCTCGGCGGACGCAACCGAAGTCGTTGGATCGAATCATCATAGTTCCCAGCCGTACGACTACTGTCCTATCGACGAGCATTCTTGCTGTAGGACGGTCGTCCTTTTCCAGCGTGAAGACCTCACGAGGAAGGAAGTAGGACCAACCGATGATGATACCAAGGCCCTTCTTCGAATCTTCGAATCGATGATTCATACGATGAGGACGAGACGCGGCGTGTCTTCGTCGGACCTGTTGTCGATCTTTTCGAAGCATGCACCGGGAATCATCTCTCCAACCTTGATCGACGCCATCTGACCCTTGATGAGAATCAGAGCCCGGCAGAATCCATCGTTCAACATCTTGGATTGGACGACCTGAAACGTGTCATTCTGGCAGAGCTTGAGTTCATCGATGGGAGGGGAACGTACCATGTGCGTGACGTACACGTCTGGTTCGAAGACGGGAAATTCGACAGTCGCGAACATACGATACAGACCAGGTTTCATGCTCTGCCTTTTGTTGCTAAATCCGCACGTCATACGAACCGAAAGCTCAGGTCGCTCTCCATTTCCCATTTTGAATGTACGAAAGAAGCCCACCTGGAGTGGAACTGTTGATGTAGTTTTGGTCGTTTTCCTTGGGGGCGACGATGCAAAGGTTGTAGTCACCAACCTTAGGATCGAATTCCACGAAGAGATCGAAGGTTCGAAATCGAATCGACGCTCCGAGCAGGGTGAACTCTGCCGTCGCCTGGACCGGGGGAATTCGAAGGAGGCGAGAACGTCCAATTGAACCCTTTATTCGATCCTCAGCCGTCGTCTGATTGAGATAGAGATTGGGAGTCGTGTCGTGTTCGGACCTGTATACTTCGACGAGAGGAGATTTTGTCACATCCGACGGACTGATCTCGAAGGATCGGAGAACTTCTTTGAAGTCCAATTCTTTAGAATAGAGATGATTCCCTGTTCCCACGTTACGTTGTGGATCGCTTTTGATATCCTCGAAATCTCGAAGAGCATGAGCATAATCGATGATTTTCTTTAGATTCATTCAGGCCTCGCCCACAACTTAACGTCCGATTCGAATTCCCAGAACATACGACCGCCGACGAGAAGGAGAAGTATCCAACTGTCGGCGAAAAGAGTGCGAGCTAGGACTACTACCCATCCACTCGGCACCCTTTCTTTTCGAACCATGAAGGTCCATTTCCCCGAACCGGGGTGACCCACTTCGGTGGGTTTTATGTACGTTCGAGTCGGGGCTAACCAGACCGACCGCAGAGGAACGAAAATGGTCGGTAACGGTTTTTTCTTCGCCACGAATCATCGTTCTTTTCATCCTCCGAAGTAGAATACTGCAGAACCCAGGATGAGGAGGTCGGGGTCGAGAGCCCTGCAGTATTCTACTTCGAAGCATCGTTCGGGTTTACGCGGCGCGCTCTCTCGGCATGATCACCCGACACGAGTAGCAAGCGTACTGACCATTGACGATCGAGCTGGCGGCGACGTCCTTGTTCATAGCGCCGCACTTGCAGGTGTGATTTCCAAAGGCCGTGAGTTCCGAAAGATACGTGGGATCGTACAACCGGACCGCTTCGGGTGCACAGATCCAGAAGAACCGCCGTTCTCCAGGGACGATCGCCTCGATCATTTTCCTGATGACATGGTTCGTCGCGGACATCGACTGTTTCAATGAAAACGCGCCGAGGGTGTACACGTCCAACATGACTAGAACTTGTGAACCTTGAACGAGTGGACTCACCACCCGGGCTAGGACAGGACTTGCTTGGCTCAACCATCGATTTTCATGGAGACCGAACGTCGGTTCGTCCGAAAGAAAGATCCGTGTGCCAGGTTTCAGATCCTCCCAGCCGGAGGGCGTCTTGAATTGTTGGTTCATGGTCAGGTCCCAGTCATGACAGGAAGAAGATCTTCCTCCGAGTCTTCCTCTTCACCGATGTTGGACATGAACTCGTCGAACGCTTCGTCTTGGACGAACCCAAGCTTGAGAAGCTGCTCTTCAACCTCGTTCATGGTACGCGCCGTGGCGTAGCAGTTGTCCTGAACCTCGTCCATGTCGTCGGGCACCACTTCATCTAGGATGTCGTAGATTGCTTTCGACATCGATCCACTCTCTTTGAAGAACTTGATCGGACAGAAGTATGCGTACGTATCGCCGTCGGTTTCATCCTCCTCCAAGTAGAAGCAGAAGTCTGTTGCGGCCATCTTTGTCAACGTGCTCTCGTCATCTTTCGCTGACTCGGTCTTATTCGCTTCCATCTGGGACTCCCGATTGCTTCGGACTTATACAAGTCCATTGTTTGATTATACCACTTGAGTACCAAGCATTCATCCATGCAATGAACATTGAGTTTCAATGCCACCATCGTGTGTGGGCATTCGATTCGCTCGAGAATGGAATCACACCCTTCATTCCCGCAGCCAGGAGCACACTGATTCCTTCATCGCAGAGACGAACGCCTACCCACCGCCAGTTGCGCTTGGCCCTGACAACGAAGAGAGACATCACACTTTCAACTTGCGGCAGCTTCCGCTTGATCGGAAGAAGGGCTTGGAATATCGGACGAAGCTCATTGTTCGCTATCCACACGTGCGCCATGAACTTGAATCTCTCGTACGCGTCGGAATTGTTCTTCTGAACTTCCGCCCACGTCACGATCGGATACCCCGACGTGCCTTTCACGCTCGAGTGGACTGAACGCGCTTGATGACTGCATCGACGATTACCGCGACGACGTACATCTTGATGAGGTCCAATCCCAGGTTGAAAGCGTAGTTGTTCGTGATAGATTTCATCTAAGCTCCTCTAGATACGTTTCGTACTTGTTGTCTGTTCGTGCGACCCACCCACGATGACCTGTTTGAGATACGATCAGGTGCCAATCATAATTTGTTGGGTAACGGTTGTTGAAAAGAGGTGAACCTTTGGTAACGAAGTCGTAGGAGATCACTATCTCCCCAATTCTGAGTATAGCGGGCTTATCAACATCTGCAAAAATGTGTGTCGAATTTTCGTTCGGTTTTTCGAAGATGTAGAGCCCGGATGTTTCGACTACCTTGAAAATGAGCATTTAACCCACTCCAACAGAAACAACGATTCCATCCTTGACAGAGAAGTTGATTCTTCCTTCCCGAAAGGTCGATTCGAGGCTGTAGGGCTCTCCGTCGACCTCCACAAGCCGAACGACGAAGTCCATGTCCGCTGCGACCTTAGTAGCTGCCTCCACGGTCTTTCCGACCATGATTTCGAGCCCTGGAGGGACCGCTTTTTCGGAATTCATGAAAATGCTCATTTTTTCACTCCCGCGCGTGTGCGTGTGCGCGGTTCGTGAGCTTTATCCGTGGGTTCGCTGGTTGGCTCCTGTCCTTCTTTGCCTCATGGATGAGGATTCCTGTAGCGGGATTTTTTTGCATCATCTGAGTGCGTTCTGGCACGGTTCTGTTTATCAGATTTGTGTGGTGGTATATGTTCAACTTGTAAGAATCAGAAAAGGCTACGTTTATTTCTTGCAAGTGCAAACTGCAGATGCTTTCATCAAAATCGGGTTCACGATAGATCCATCCATCGGTTTAAAGATGAACCTCTCGGAGATTGCCCTTACGATGCTAAAATCGCTCTGATGGGCCCTCGTGAACAATACGCCCACGGAGTCGTTCTTCATATGATTCCCCAACGAAAAACTCGTCTAAAACGACCTAAAGAGGATACATTCGTCTGACTTGGGTCATTGTGCTCGAAAGAGCACAATTTCGAAGACGATCCTATCGATGGTCCCGTCTGGGAGAATGCAGTACCAAGATGGGTACAACGAAGCGTAGGAATACGTTTCGAAGAGCAGAATTAGGTGAGTTCCTGCGGCGCAGCGACCTCCGCCGTACGGAAAGATGTACTGACCCTCTGGGACCCGCAAAATCTCACCGTTAGTCATCGGCTTTTTGTAGCATGGATTTCCAGGAATCTAGTACGAAGTGTCCCGTCGTGCCTTTTAAGTGTGACAGACGGCCTCTTTGATCAGAAAGCTTTCTTCTTCTTGGATTCACGCTCGAGCTTGGCGAGGTCGTCGGCCTGTTGACGCCTACGGATGATTCTCATCTTCGTATTGAGAATCTCGGTACTGCTGGGAGAACCGTCTGACAAAGTTTCGATGAACTCCCAGTGTGGGAGGCCGACGCCGTCGTGGGGCATGATCCCGTCCCGTTCACCGTCGCCGAAGATGATTCCGATCACGCGCCGAGGAGGGAGGTTCTTGCGAACCTCCGCATGCTGTGTGACGATGTCTTCATCGACATCCAGACCAAGGTCCTTGTTGGACGTCAGGACGACCTGGGCGGGATATCCACCCTCCTCGACCGACTGCGTCGCCTCGAGCAAGTAGCTGATCTGCCCGACATTGTACGCGACAGATCGTTCGAGATCCTGCATATGAAACTTGGTCGACGTAGGCAAACAGTAGAACCCGTCGGTAACTTTACGAACCATGTCTATAACCCCCTTCGATCGTCGCCTGGCAGCGGAAGCAGATTATCTGACTCCCATTCCACTATTAGCTTAATCTTACCATACGACGAACGCAAATTCATCGGTGAGGGGCTTCTTCGATCGCGCAGCTATTCCGGACAATTCCAAGGACGATCCCGCCAGCACTTGTGCTCTCTAGCGTGTTCTCCTTGCGGAGTGATCGTATCGACCTCACCGCAGTGCTGAGGATTTTCACGTTGACATTTGTCCAAGCGTTCGTACCCTCGATTGCAGGACCGAGCCGCAAAGATGAGGCAGACGACAGCTCCTATCAGGAGCGCGAGAGCAAAACATCCGATCACTTTTTCGTCCTGCATACTATCCTCGTCCTTCTTGCGTAGGATCCCATCCAGCATGGTCCTGCGGTTTGTGGCCGAGCTTGCTGCACGTTCCGCACGGATGAAGCTTGGCTGCGAAGGGATGCTTCTCCTCGTACGCATTCACGACGTTCTTGATGTAGGTGTACGGGTTGGCATCTTCCGGTTTGACAGATGCTCCGAATCCTGCGGCCTTGGTGTGACCGCCGCCACCGTACCACTTGGTGAACGACATGCAGTCGTAGAAGGTGTGGCTCCGAGTCGAGTGCAACATCTTGGGTTCAAGACCCGCTTCGGTCTTGTCGCACTTGTACTTGAAACCGATGATGAGGTCAGTGTCCTTGTCCATCGCCTCGGCAATGTCAGAAGATGCCCGTGTGCTGTTGAAGCAGGTCACCTTGGTCCCTCGATCGGAGACGAAATGGTACGCCTCGGCGAGCACGTACTGGGTGCTCTTCACCTGCTTCTTCATGAGAATGCTACCGACGGGATGGAACTTCGAATCCCAGTGTTTCGAAATCTCCTCGAACTTGGTATCGAGCCAAAACTCTCTCGGCCAGAAATAGAGAATCTCTCCCTGAAGTGTGGATTCGTACCATTCAGGATTCGATCGCTGCCACGTGTCTCGGATGCCAGCCCGTTCCGCGAAGCGGGCGACGAACTGCTCGTGAGCGTCCCACATCTCCTCGTAGAGAGGATCGTAGTCCGCGCTCTCTTTCCAGTCCTTTCGACGAAGCGCCTGAAATGGTTTCCAGACGTGTCTATAAACGAGGGGTGCGCCGCTGATTCCCGGGTTGAGTTTCTCATCCCCGAACACGGCGAGCTCGCCGAACTTCTCGACGATGTCCTTAACACCCTTGTGATGGTCGAGAACAATGGCTCCCATTTTCAAGAACTCTTCGTAGCGCTCCGAGGGAGGGACGATGTCGACGAACAACATGTACGGCCGAGCTTCGAGTTTGCCGTACGGCTCTGTACCGTGCTGCGCAAAGATGATCTCCGCATCCGGTAGCACGTCATGTAACAGCATCGCTGCAGAAAGACCGTCGGTGCAGTTGTCGTGAGTCACTATCGTGGTCACAGCTTTCAACTTCTCGATGTCGATTTTTTTGTTCATTCTAGCTGTTTCACCTCGGTGTCGAAAAGATGGAATTCTACTAAAACTCCGTCCAACACACCGATGAATCTATGAAGATCATCTCCGATATCCAATGAGGATATCACGATGGTGATCGTTCCTTTTGGGACTAGGATCGTGTGTCCGAGGATGTAAGGTGGTGTCGAAGCTCCTACCTGCGTTTCCATTCTAACCAAAGAATGGAGCTGAAGCAACCTTTTCACGCGTCGATCTCTTCTCCTTGTACATCGATCACTCGATGGACGGAGAGAAGCTTTCGCTTCGCCGCGGCCATGAACCATTGAGCGCTGTTAGGGTCACACTGGACGAGAACTGCGTTCAGCGCTAGAGCAGCTGCCTGGTCCTTATTCTCACCCAGAACACTGTACTTTCCCACGTACACACCATTGATCGTCGCGCAACAGAAAGAAGTCATCATGTCGGCCTCCGTGGCGGGATTATCCCCTTGTCGATCGCGTCCTGCAGACTCTTTTTCACGTACGCCCGAACGACACGGGCGTCGAGTTTCACCTTGTGAATGATCTTGATGTCCGTCAATATCCATCCATCGAGGAACGCCACATCATCGTCGTCTATGAAGCGATCCTTCACAGTCAGTCTGACTATGTAGGAGTGTTCGCTAAACGCACGATCGACGTGCATGTCTAAAAGACGTTGTTCCTCGATGGTGGGGTCCATGGTTTTAGCGAGTGTCAACCTGGTACTTGTTGAGGACAGCCTCGAGCTCTTCCGAGAATGCGATGGCCTCATTAGAGGGACCGGTCGCGATCTCGATCGCCATCCACTTGTACGCCTTCAAGAGGCTCTCGCTGATGCGTTTCATTCGAAGGATAATCTTGGCTCGATCCATTTTGTGCTCACTTTCCGCAATACTCGAAGTGTGACTTCTTTTCGATTCCGTGACAGAAAATCACCCATCCGACCTTGTGATTCATGGTCATGACGGGAACCCACCACCAACTATAGCGACCTTCGTCGCTTTTCTGGAGATATTCTTCTTCTGCCAGAACTCGGACCACCGCGTAGGCTACGAGATGCTCAACTACCCGCGACGATGATCCCGGAAGCTCGTGAACGACGAGACTGCCGCTTAAGACGGAAGAGGCCTTGACATAAGCTCCCAACTTCATGAGTAGCTACTCGTCGTTAGGGTCTTTGTTGGCAGTTTCTCGTACCATACGAGCGTTGACGTATGCCGCGTTGCAAGCATCGCAATTCGTGCGAGACCATCCATCATGATGGATTTTTCCGGGAGCTCCACACGTTTCGCAGACCTTCGAGCAAGCTTCTTCAGCTTCGTCAATTGCCGACTCCATTTCGGATGTGGACCCGGCCATGTAGAACCGCAACCCGCCGAATTTCTCTTTGACCTGGGAAGCATAGTACGATCCCCGTAGATCTTCTGGCGCTTCTAAGATCAATTTTTCCAACTTCTCGGAGAGTTCTCGCACAATTGGTTCCCAACCGTCGCCGACGTCCAATCCGAACACCATGCAGGTTCCGCGCGTGCGTCGGTCTTTATAGAGGTTCGGAAAGTCCTTGCACAGAGCCTCATCGAGTTCGATTTTCATACCAAGATTCGGTTTTCACTTAAGGGAAGACCTCCCCTTCGATCCCGAAGTGGGGCCCGAGTGCAAGAAGCACCCGTTATTAGTAGCTGCTAGCCCGAGAAATGTTGCGAGCTCCGTGCACCGGGTTCTCATCGATCTATCGATCGAACGGGTGATGAGCTTCGGAGTTATTGACTTCGTGACTCCGTCCTGTATCAGGACAGCTTCACTCCAGATGACCATCCGCAATCCGAGCATCATCTGGATTCGCTTAGCGAACGACATACATTCGTCGCTAGAGATGATCTCGTCAGAGTTAGATGTGAGCTTGTTGATTGTCGATGCAGCGATTCCCGACCTTGAAAAGAACCCTTTCATCGCCTCGAGCTCTTCCACCTTCAATTCGAGGGTTTCACTTCCATCGGGGGTGGCTCGCAGGAACATTCTACCCATGTTGACCTCCTGCCGGATCCTTTTTTCCGACTTACGTTTAATTGTATCACATGACCAATGTGGGTTCATCAATCCGTGGGAGAGATCGTCTTCATAACCTGCTTGAGTAGCGTCATGTCGTAAGCTTTCCGTGATTCGGGGTCCATCAAATCTTGAGGCGGCAGCTTGATGGCCGGAAGGGAGAACCCCAAATAGCTCGCAAGGGGCGAGAGCAGAAAGTCCATGCCGTATTCATCCACCGGATCCACTTGGAACCTTCCGCAGCTCGACCAGTACGGGTTGACGATCCACGATTCTTCGTATTTGAAACCCATACTTCGAATTTCTTCGAACAGAGAGTTGTTCTCATCGATTGGACCGTTGAACATCCGAGATTTGATCTGCTTCCGACTGAATGAAGTGATCATTTTCCTTTTGAGGCTCTTCGAGGAATCGTGAAAGACTTGTTGGGACGTTGGATCTGCGGAGGAACGGGGTCCGAAGCAGGTTGAACGATGACGAGCTTTTCCTGCAGGAGAGCGAATTCGTACGCTCTTGCGCTGGTGGGAAAAACCTTCGAACTGTGAAAGACGCTCTTCCAAGGAAACCATACGACCCTTGTCGGGCAGATGATCTCATCCGGCTGCATGGGAGCCGTGTTACACTCAAAGAACTTTTCGAGAGACTTTTCGAAGTTCATCCATCCTCCGAACCGACGAAGAATTCGACGAGCACACCGTCAGAATTGATCGTGTTGGTGAGATTACGAATGAAGAGATCGATGAGATCTCGTCTGGCAACATACGTGCTCGCGTTTATTGTTCCGACGTTGTACAGGCAACGAAGCACGTCGTGCTCGTGGAGTCCGATCTCCTTGCGAGACTTCATGGACAAGCTGTTGAGTCTGCATCGTTTCACGTCAGTGTTCATGCGATGAGCGTGCATTCTTCGTCCATCATCCGGTACGGTGTCCACAAAAATCGAGTTCCGAAGAAAATCACAACGGATCGATCGAGCTCGGTGGTGAAAGTCGATGTCATCTCGTAGTGAACGATCCGTGTGGCCACGATCAGAAAGCATTCTCCAGGAATGTGATCGAACTGAACGACGTCTCCCATGGAGCAATCGTAGAGACGTTTTCTAGAGAATTTCTCCATTTGCGTTCACATGGTACTCACACGCCAGTTCGATTCGAGTTTGCCCAGGAATGTGAACAATGTGCCAATTGTCGCTGTAGGCCCACTCTCTGTAGAAGCCCTTCAACGCAATGGTTCTCGGAGGAGTGAAGAACCCTTCGACGACGAGGACGATAGTTGGACCATCTCGAACAATGACGTCAAAGGGATACGTGATTTCGCGTGTGACGAGACGGTCCACGAACTTCATGATTCTGAACATCAGATTACAGTCCACCACAAGTCGACCTTATACTGCATCAGATTACCTCTCCATGGAATGACCCTTCCAACCCCATCCATGACGTCGACACCTTCCGGAAAGACGGACAGAACGACCACGATCACATCGACGAATCGATTGTGTCTTAGCACACTTCCGGAAGGGAGTTCGAAAAAGTTCAGTTCAGATTCCAGTCATCGTTGGGATCCTTCGATTCTTCTTTTTTCTTCGGGAGATCGAAGGGAGAGGGAGAAGCTCCGAGCGCGGACAGATTGCCGTTCTTGCGATCTTCTGCGCGCATGTCGACAGTCTTCAGAACGAGAATTGCACCGGCCTGATCTTCCTTGGACCATCCAGAACGGGTGGAGATCCACTTTTCGAAGTCGATCTTTTTGCTCTGATCCGCGAACTTCACGGCGGCAATCGTCAGAATGACCCTTGAGGGAACGCCCAACAGACCGAGGATCATGTACAAAGCGCTGAGCGCTTGACCCTGGGTAGTATCGGCGATGGAGTTGCTCCATTCCTTCGAGGGAGACAGAGAACGCTCACCTGAGGGGAGTTCAACTTCTTCGACATTCTCGACTCCGGGATAGGGAGTGAATTTAAGGTCTTCAAGCGGATCTTTCATGATGGTCTCGATTGTTAAGGAGTAGGAAAAAAGAACTCAGAACCAAACGTCGTACTGCCTGCTGTATGTCAGGGTCTTCGGCTTGACCTCGTACATGAGATCTTCGATCCCATCGAGATTCTTACGAACCCATTCGTCAGCGTCACCTTCCGTGAAGAACTTATACGCAACGTTGGGGGCGTGCGGGTGACACACCTCTCTCCAAAGGTCGTTGCGAAGAATCGAAATTGTGAAGCAATCCTGGCTAAGCAGCAGCAGTTCTTGGCGCATGTTCGTGGGTAATTCGCCAGTAGCATGTGTTCGTAACAGGACCTAAGTGTCCCCATTTGCTTAATTCTATCACATGATGCACATGGGTTCATCTACGGGTTCAGACAAATTCACCAACGAACGTGTGCAAGAAAACCGAGCCCCTCTCCGAGGGATCCCATCCACTATCGAGTGCCTCGCACACCACGAGAACCACGATGGAAGGGACCATCTTGTTTCCAAGAGGGTACTTGAACTGCATACACCGTCCCGGGCGGTCGATGTCTTCTTGAACCGTGATCGAGAGAACCTTTTCTTCCTCGAGCTGGGCCTCTTTCACCATGTAGATGAACTTACGTCCACCCGAGAGCTCCAACTTTCGGCTACCTTTTCTCGGAATTCCCATCTTTTTCTCCGTCTTCTAAGATCATTTTATTAGATGCGTTGTAGAGCACCCACCCGACGCCGTAGGGCGTGAGAACCTTCCCCCGATGATTGTAAGGGTTGATCATCACCTCGTCTTCAACGTAGTAACAGTTAGTGTAGTGATCCTCCAGCGCTAGAAGCACGGTCCCTGCAGGGATGCGGCGACGAACACTGTAATATCCTTGATCATCTTCGTGGTGCGCTTTCTCGGTACCGATTTTGAAGAGCATTCCTCGCTCGACGAAGATGTTTGGATCGCTATCAAAGTTTAGCCAGATTACGTGCTTCGTCATGATATTCCTTCGCCCTGATGAAATCGTCGAGCACTGACATCATCCACATGGAATGTTCCTCGTCGGGACGGGTGACCATATGTTCTAACAGACACCGCGCGAACCAGAGCCATTGGCATGCGAAGGCACGACAATCCTTGATACGACGGCGTTTTTCTTTGGATGTCATGCTACTGGTTCGAAACAGTCGAAGAGTCTGGAAACGCTGCTGAGGTAGATCGCACCGACTGATGTTTCTCGAAGAACGAAGAACAGGTCGGTGTACGACAGGATCGTGATGATCTCTCCCACTTTCAAATGTTTGTCGACGCTTGCAACGTTAGAACCTACGTACCCACCCCCACTTCTGACATAGAAGACGAGATCTGGTGCGAGTACTTTGACGACGATGGGTAAGATGTTGCCCTTTGTGCTCATGAAGACATCTGGCCAGTTCATCGTTGGCTCGCTCGTATTGCGTTGTAAGCTGAAACGATCCGCATGAACTCTTTAGGATTTCCCGTCCTTGGATTGTCAGGATGGTAGAACTTGACCAACCATTTGAATTGCACCGAGACCCAGTTCTCTTGGCCTGGGTTGAGATCCAACGAGTTGTACGCTTCTTTTAGATCAATCGAAATCTAGACCTTCACCTTCGTCCAGCGCGGGAAATCAAAAAAAGTCGGATGCCAACTACTCCATCCTATCGAAATGAGCGGTGGTTTGCGGCTCGAACCGAAAGAGATCGTCCAGCTCTTATCTCCGAAGACAAGAAGAGTCACAAAACAGAATCTGTTCGATTTCACTCAACACCCTTCATGTTCGTGACCGCTTGTTTGAACGACATGTTATTAGATGACCCTGAACTCGTAGGAAAAGAGCAAAATGGAGAGGACTTCACTTTCGAACAACACTACCATGCGATTCGCCGAGGAGCCGTCTCTAACGTATTCGAAGTCCATCAGACAAACGATGATGGAACCAACGGGAGCCGGACGAAGCTTTCCTTGGGCCCATCCTGCTACGGTGCAATTCTTCCGAGTGATCTCGAGCAGAGAACCCTTCGCTACGAACATGGGAACGGAGTCATTCTGTTCAAGACATCCTTGGTCATACCACCAATGATCTGGCCGGTAGGATACAGAAAATATCCATCTCCCAAATGGAGAACGACCCACCCTTGGGCTTTAGCGATCCAATACGATCCAAGAAGTTGATACAGCATTAGAGTGCTTGCATGTGGTTCAAAACGATCTCGAAGATCATTTTTCTAATCTCGCCAGTCGGGAGCAAGAACCAATCATCTCCGAGATGAATGACGATCTTTCCCCGTGCGAGAGGGCCGAGGAGAACCCAAGAGAGTCCCACGAGCTGATATGGCATCACTTCTTCTTGGGAATGAGATAACCAATCGCTCTTCCGGCGACGAGGAAGACGAGCCCCCAAAAGGTAAACGTTACAAATACCGGCCACATGAGCGCCGCCGCGAAAATGATCGTGGGCGCTTTCAACATCTTCGCCTCACCCGTATAAGGTATGTACCGCGCTCCCAAGATCAGGAGAACGAGAACGATCCCAAACGGGATGAAGTACCACGCGGGATGTTGCATGAAGATAACGAGCATCTGATTTCTTCCATTCCTTTTTCGATGATATCAGCACTCACTGGACCGACGTTTCCCTTCGGGAACAGAAAGTAGTTCTCCGACAGACGAAGAACGACATACCCCCGTTGATGTTCGAACCAGATAGTTCCTACGAGTTTATAGGGCATCTAAATTCTGTCATGTAGAAGACTTGGATGTTTAGATTGACGTGAACTATGTCTCCATCTGGGAACAGGAAGAAATATTCGAACAGTCGGATGGCAACCTTACCCCGGACATCCGAGGACCACCAGCATCCAGATAGACGATACAACATTACGTTAGCGATCCCGGCGAGGTTCGAACTCGCGTAAACGGAGTGAAAATCCGCTATCCTAACCGCTAGATGACGGGACCGTGAAGTTCAGCTGGTCGAGGCGGAATCGAACCACCGGCGCCCCTTTTCCGGGGCGTACTCGTGCCACTTGAGCTACCGACCAATCAGTTCTTCGAACATGGAAGAACAAGAGACGAACACTTCACCATGGGGCGAGAGAAAGATTGTATCCTCTCCCTGAGATGCGAGCGGAGGAGATATTTTGTCCACTCGCACGAATAGCGTTCCCCGTTCGAACGTTGTGTTGGCGTCGTTCGATTCGTATCCAAAAGGAACGTTCGATCCTGTTGGACCATGGCAATCGGATTCAGGATAGATCCCGATCCAGGTAGCCGAACGAAAGATGCTCATCCGTAAACACCTTCAGCGAACATCCACGACAGCTTACAATCAGGACACTCAACACGACACGGCTTCTTGCACAGCTTGCTGCCGCACTTGACGTACCTCATCTTGGGATGAGTGCAAAACGCGCCTTTGGGCGGCATCTGGAGTTTGGGAGGTTTCATTCTTTTTCGCGACAACCATTGCGGCGCACCACGAATCCGAACCATCCGATGTCGAATCGAATGCAGTGCTTGACGCAAGTTTCCTCTACATGGAAGACCCATTCACCGGGCCGGCGCCAGGAACCATCTCTCCAGAAGAATTTCATTTACGCGATCAGCCTCCAGTAACTATCCATCACAGAGTCAACGTACACTATGGTTGTTCTTCCCTTGGTGCAGTCGAACAAACACACCATCGTATGGGTTCGAAACCCGTCGTTCGGGGTCTGTTGCTTGACATAGATCTCGTCGCTGAGGATGAGGAAGCAGCTCTTCGTGACGTGATTCGTGCCGCGTTCCCACGTTTGTCCCTTCTTGATCCGACCTGTCTTCTTCATCAGCAGTCCGTTTCGTCGTTATCTGTCGGAAGAGGTTTTTTTTCGGGTTCGAGAGGTTGCACCGGAGAAGGGAGCTTCTTCTTCATCGGGCGATCGTCTGTTCTACGATGACTACCGCTTCGGGCGGAACAACGACCTGCTCAACGATTTCTTCCCAGCATTTGGATTCGCCCATCCCAGCGTAATGGGATTTTTGGTCCTTGCCGTCCTTGTCCACGAAGGGAATGTCGAATCCTTCGACATTCATCTTGAAAAACTTCTCGTCCAGCGTGGGACCATCCGCCATGGTGTCATCGTCAAAGACGATGACGAACTTGACCCGCCCGGGTCCTACCTCGACGAAGTGAATTTCCTTCGCCAAGTAATCGTGATCCTTCACGCGGTTGATCTGCCTGAACCTGCGAAGTACTTTGAGTACTGACATCAGAAACCTCATCGGGATCGTGCATTTCCATCAGACCCTGTCGGGCATCATCTCGTTCCAAACGTTCCAGCGAGAATTGGCGAAGTAGAATTTTCCGTTGTATCCGAACTGGTCCAGAGCGGTCTGCCAGGTTTTGGAGACCATGTCTTGGTCCGTTCCCTGGCGTTCGGCTCGAACGACCTCCATTGCGATTGATTCATTCTCGAAATCCTCGACGCGCATGATGAGGAAGCCGATGAAACCATCCTCTCCCTTCACACGAAGAGCCCATTCCTGCCCTTTTCGGATCGGGAGATAACCACGGCGGCAAGAAATGTGCATGTCTAACGCTCTTTTTTCATATGATGTCCCATCCCGCCTCTATCCACTCTTTTCGGAAGTTGCCGTGGGCACGATGAACTTTTCCCAAAGGAGTCATGTAAAACATGAGATCCAGTGCAACGTAAACTACAACGAAACAGTACCGTGTTGGATCGATGTAGTGCATTAGGATGTTTCCTTGAAGCAATCTACCACCAGGGTCTTCCGGCACTGTCGACGACATAATTAACGGTCCTGTCAGGATTGAAATAGACGGTGTCTCCCGTGTGGTACACGATCTTGTAGTCGTACATGTCGTCGTTACGACGATGCAGGGCAGTGCAGTTCTTCATTCGATAGATCGTTTCGACATCTTCGAATTCGGTGACAGGAGGAGTCGTAACGACGATCCTCTTCTGTTGGGTGCATTGCAGAACGTTGTGCGATTCCCAGAACCATGAGAAGTCCATGGTGGCCGGAACATCCTTCAGTCCACACTTGCACTTTCTGACAGCGAGGGTCACGTCTTCGCCTTCAACTTTTCGAGGCAGACTGCACAGGAGATCTTCGTCTTTTCCTTCGTGTACTTGTAGCTATCTTCCGATATGAAGACGTCTGGATCTCCGGACGACACCATGTACGGCAGTGTCCACGCCATGCTGCAAAGGAGCTGAACGTCGCAGTCGGAGATGAAACTAGCTGAGTGAACGTTTGTCAATGACATGTCGTCTACTCTCCATGATCCGTCCGGCCAGCATTCCTCACAACGACTATCCCTGTCGCACTTGATCACTTTAAGCCCTCAACTCATTCTACGACGAGTGTATCTTTCACTGACGTATCCACGTCCCATGTTCTTGCCGCAAAACGTATCCGTTTGCGACTGGCAATTGGGACAGATCAGACGAAGGTTCGTCTTGAGATTATTTTCGCAATTTCCATCGATATGATCGAGTTCGATGGGAGCGGGTTTGCCCAACCATTCCGTCAACCCGCAAATTTGGCACTGATTGCCGAACTCTTTGAGAAGACGCGATTTTCGACTGCCATCCGTCTTCAGACTATCGAAAGGAATACGACAAGATTTTGAATGCCCACCGAATTTGTTCCCATCAGAGAACGATTCGTTGCAGAGCAAACACACATGAGTCGTAGGCGGACCCGGAACGGGAGCAGCTGTTCCATCTCTAGTGTGGCTTCCTCGGTGACCCCCGAGCTGCTGTCCTGAACTGAACTTCTTCTTGCAAACATCGCACGAAAACATCTATATCGAATGTAGAATAGAAGTTTTTCTTTTGTAGGGGATGAAGGATTCGAACCTCCATACGGCGGGTCAAAGCCGCCTATTCTAGCCGTTGAATTAATCCCCTGGTCGATTCAGGTGAGCTGGCGTGCGAACCAGTTCAGAGCTTCGTCGATAGTCGAGAAGATGTTCGCCTTCGGGAATCGGGCGCGCAAAACCTTTTCGGTCTGCTTGTACGACTTGAGAGCGTGGCCCTCGATACCTACGGGGTCGAACACGACCACAGTGTCGAGCTGACGATCGTACAGGGCCATGGTCGCTTCCACCATGGAGTACGCGCTCAGAGGATTACCATCCTGTTGGGGAGATCCGATGTAGAAGACGAGGTGCGTGGCTGCCTTCTTCGCCGCTTCTTCCTTCTTCGCATCGTCCTCGGTCCAGTCTTCGACGACGGGATTGAAGATGTCTTCCATGTTGTACCCACGGCGAAGAAGAGCGGGGATGAAGTCCGCGCGCCACTTGTTGTTCGCCACCGTACCGCCGAGAAAGATCAGACGTTTTCGTGCGTTCATTCGAGGAACCTCTTTCGAGAGAATGTACATGAGAGCGATGACGCCCACGATGATGGATTTTTTCATTTCTTTTAAATTGGTCAAAGCAGTTATCTTCTCGTGCACTCTCCAGATTCGGCTTCCTTCATGAGCTCCCTCAGAACGAGACCATTTCCGTAGCGTTTGCGGGAAAATTGATTCCCTACGAAGCAGCGCCCGTGGGTGTAGATTCCCAAGGAGTCGCGCCCGCGAATTCCCGCATTCTCGCAGAGATCGACGCTCTCTTGGATTCGAACTAGAGCGAGGTGGGCTTGCTTTTCGAGCAATTGGGAGCACGAATCTGCGACTTCTTCGTTGGAACGCGGGACGATCTGAAAGGTGCCCCTTGCTCCGTACGAATTCAACCTCCTACAGAAGACAACGTCTTTGTCGAATCCACTCTCTCCTCGAGCTATTAGGAGGAGAGTTTCCACCTGCCAGACTTCGACAGAGACTGCAATGGTCGCTCGCACGACCTTGTCGACAACGTCCTCATCAACGTGTTGGGAGAATCTCGGTTCTTTTGTTGCGAGATTCATCGCAAATGCGAACGCTGCAGCGTAGAGGTTCACTTCGTCTCTCGAGCGAGTTTCTGTTCTGCGTACTTCTTCTCGCGGCTGGACACCTTCTTGACGTCGTCCACCACACGATCCTTCTTCGCCTGCTCTGTGGCCAGCGGCTTGTTCTTCGCCGCCTCCATTCGGGCCTTGATGCGGGCCTTCTGTTTGACGGCACCGTCGGGGAAACGCTGGTTGAGAATGGCGAGCTGCTCGTCGAACGAGAGCCGGGCCCACTTCACGTTCCGCCCGTCGACCTTGCAATCGTTCACCCCTACGACGCCCTCTGCATCACGACGACGCATCTCCTTGAGATGGGGACTGAACCCCTTGACTCCGACGTGGTGTCGTGCGTGTCCCGCTGTGGTCTTTCCGCTCATGTTGATTCCTCCAGACCTTTCGGTCCTTCACGGGTTAGAGTTTGCGTGCAGATGGGAGATTCAGGATCTCGTGATTGACGAAATGTTTGTACGTCGCCGGAAAGTTTTTCTTGAGCGCTTGGAGAGCCTGTACGATCTGCTTGAACTCGAAATCGGGTCTCGTGATCCGTATCTTAGTGTTCGCAGATGCAATGCAGGTGACCCATTCTATATGGGATCCGCCGCAGTACATGGTTTCATGGCTCTTGAGGCACCCCTCTAGGCTCGGAAGTTCGGACCCAATGATTCCCACGAAACGTTCGCACCTTGGGCAGGTGACCCTGTCGCAGCACGGGCAGGGGACTAACATACCGGCTCCGGGGTTTCACACCACCAACACTTTTTCGATCCGATATCATTGTTGCGTGAACACTGCTTGCACGGAGCTTCGACCCGTGTTGTAGAAACCTGCACCTCTTTGGGAGGGCAGAACCTTTCATCGCTCCGCGAGATAAAGCAGTAACCGCCAGGAAGATGAGCTGCTGCGGTCTTGCCACACTGCTCGTTGGTGCAGACGGGTGTTACTGCTGTATGGAGGGTGGGTGGGAGTCCGGCGTCGTCGTACCCGCTTGCATCCCGAAGAGAGGACGAACAGTACGGTGCTGTTGCTCCACATCCACACTGACACCGGCCCTTACCGTTGTTGTTCCATGCGAAATCGTCGCGTACCGGAACTTTGACTCGGCGGGAAGGTTGCGTCGACGGTGAGCATAGACTCATCTCGTCCATGAAGAGAGGAGGGATCGGCAACTCGAGATACTCAAGGACTGCCGTGTTGATCGCGTAGTCTTTTGCCAAGTTGGGGTTCGGAATTCCGATGAAATCTTCAGCTTCCAACTTTGAGAGTTTTACGTCGACGAAATTTAACCTATTTTCGAACGCGAACCGGCGATGAGCATCGCTCATGGGAGTTGTGCCAAGACTGTTCGACATGCTCTTGGGTCGAGACATGAGTGCCGCCTCGGCATGAAGTCGCTCATGCTCTTCAATGATTTCCCGAGCTTTCTGAATGTTCTGGAGCTCGACTATCGCGTTCTTGATGTCTTCGTCTGGAATCGACGGAGAGATGTTGAGCCATCCGGGATCGTAGACTATGATGGGCATCCGTACTTCGAACGCCAATTCTGCGTTCTTGCGATCGATCTGTTCTTGCAGAATCGAACTCCACGACTTCTTCGGTTTCTCGTGCTCGTCATCCATCTTGACCTCCTACAGCCGTTGATGTTTGAATCGGGATCTCAGAACAACAGACCAAGAGCCCAACGTGTGAACACATACATCCATGTTCCGGGCCAGATCATCGAGAGCAATGCACACTTCCAAAATGGATACGTGCGCGGAAACAAACCGTGCATGACGCCGTAGAGCAATACGAACGTGATGAGCGTGCAAATCGTGTACAGAGTGAACATTCTAGCTCCCCAAATCGGAATCTCAAGTTTGGGAGGGAAGAACGCACCGTTCGACCGACCCAGAGTTGAACGCCCGATTGCGTTCTTTTTAGCCCGGTGTTTCTCCGGGTATGCGTGCGCTAAGCGCTGTCTTTGTCCCTAGGCTTGCTGCTTGGCGGTGCTTCGGGATCGATATCGTGACGCCGTCGAGGAAGGAAAATTTCAGCTCCCATAGAAGGACTTCTTCATGATGTTTCTCCTTTCTCAAAGATTCGCGGTTCATCCAAGATTCGAACTTGGAACCGAACGGGTTCTAACACCCGAGCGCTCTACCAATTTGAGCTAATGAACCTGGTTATTGTAGATTTCGTACTGGTACGAACAGAGTTCACACAGTCCCGAAGATGTCGAAACAATCGCTTTTCTTCTCGATATATACGAAACCAGAACTAGATCACCTGCTTTTGCGACGATCTTTTGATTCGAACAAAGAATGTGATTGAAGGGAATCACTCCCAACCCGGGAACTTCGATCAACGTCGTTTTCAGACAGACGTGGGTAGCAGTTCGAATTCGCCATGCCCGGGCTGCTCCTCCGTCTTTCACCGTTTCACCAGTTCTTCAGATCACGGATCTTGCGAGTGTCACCCTCGAACCACACCAGCCCAAAAAAACCCCGCTCGTAGAACAGGGTCGCCAGCCCGGCCTTCCCCAGTTCCGAAGCCTCGTACAACGTGGGGAAGTCCACACGACGAGCGCCCGTCCATCGACGTTGGAAAGGCTTGTGTCCGATCTTGGTAGGTTTCTTTCCAGTGAACATGTTCATTCTCCGCAGGGTTCGCAGTACGATTTGCCGAAAGAAGGAGCTGCCCTGTTGCAACAGAGGCACGCTCCCGAAATGAACGGCTTTCCTGACTGGGAGATGAATTGACGCTGTGCGGCATCTATCTCCTCCTTCGTCAGGGAAACGAGCACGGGTTTTCCTGTTTCGTCCCGAGCGAACAGTTGGACGATCTTCATGAGGATTTGATCCCCATGAGCTGTTCGAGATGTTCGACTCGGACCCTGAGCTCCGCGAGGTCGTTGTCCCGTGTCGTATCGGGAGGAGCTTCGACCTGAACAGGCGTAGCCTCCAACGTGATGGTCACCCGGACCAACTCACCGGCGTCGTTGATCTCTTCGACGATTGCGCTCGGAGGAAGCTTGTTGACGCTGGCGATCGCCGCCGCCTTGGCCCGCGCCTTCTCGGGAGTCTGAACCTGGTGAACCTTGGTGTTCTCCTTGCCCATGTAGATGTCGTGCTTGGTGAACAGGACGTCGATCATTTTTCACTCTCCTTTAGCCAACGGGCGCGGGCAGAGAGGATGAGCTCTTCTGCCCGCGCCGTCGAGTTTGAAATCGTGGAAAGGGTTTCGTTGAGGTCGTTGACCTCTTCGTCGGTGAGAGTTTTCTCCTCACCGGACATGAGAACATGCGCCCGGAAGAATCCTTCGATGTCGTTCCATCGATCCCAGTTGATTCCCGAGCGCTTGTTGTCAATCACATTCTTCGTCCTCTTCCTCATCGTAGTAGTCGTCCTCTTCTTCTTCATCCTTGGGATTGCAGAGGTGGATCTGAGTCAGCTTGTCGACGATTTTCCCGTCTTTCCAAGCTTCGAATCGAACCTGATTGGTGTTCCCATCCTGCTCGCATTCTTTGATCTCGGCATCGTAGGCCCGAGAGGCGAGGCGGCGGGAAGAACTGACGTACTGATTCACATCAGCACCATCGAAGTCCTGTACGACGACCGTGTACACTAAGCTCATAAAAAGATCCTTTGTTACCTTGTTAATTGTATCACACGAAGAAAATAGATTCATCACGCAGATATCCCATATGTGTCCGTGCCCTTTAGAGCACTTCTTCGCACCATGAGTCGGTATCACGCACGTACGTGTCGTACACTTTACCGTCGGGACCGAGGTAAAAGTACTTCACCACGGTTGTTCCACCAAAATCGACGTCCACCTGGCCCACGGGCAAAATGATATCGCCCGGTCTGAACCGAAATACGGAAGTGGTGAGCTTAAAGATCATTCGAACTTAATCATGCTTCTGAGCTCGTTGCCGGGGTAAGTGAGATGGTGGCCAACTCCTCCGAAAGTCATGAACAGATGCGTGCTCCACGATCCCCATTTCAGGGGATTGTCTGTCAATAGCATGACGATGTCGCCTGCCTTACACTCGACAAATGTATAGTCTTTGTTGGACGTACCTAGCAGGGAAGTTTCGAACCGTAGGCTAGAGACTAACTTCAGAAACTTCATTTACTTCTTCCCAAGAGGACGTACGAACTGGCATTGTACTTCCAGCATTTTTGAGGAGCTTGAGGAGCATCAGATCTCTCTCCAATATCCGAGCTCGATTCCTCGTTGGGGATTGACAGTCGTCTTCCACCGCCTTCCATCGCTGAGGAAGAAGTTCCATCTCGGAGGAAACGAATCGCCGGGTTGTTCGTACAAGAAGATGACGACTGTTCCCGCGGGGAATCCCCACGAATGCAGAAGCATCTTGGCAATGAACGTCACAATTCTTCCCAATATCCAAGTTCGACGCCCCACATCGGGCCAGAAGAGGTTTGGAACAACCTGTTGTTGCAAGAGTAGAAATACTGGACTATGAATCTCTTTCCCAAGAGATTGGGGAACTGTCCTCTGGCCTTTTTCAAAAGGACAACGACGCTCCCTTTCGGGAATCCCCACCATGAAGTGCTGACCATTCTTCCGACAAACATGATGAGAGCCGCAGATCTGGATCGAACAGACGACAACCGCTTTACGAAAACGGGGCTCTACCTCTGAGCTACTGCGGCGAAGGATATTTGTAGTACTTTTTTCGTAGTATCAATCGCGATGTCTTAAATTTTCCTCTGTTTTTTCCAGCGTACGAATCAGTTTGCGCGTGGCAATTAGGACAGATGAATCTGAGATTTTCTATCGAATTGATCTCAGGATTTCCGTCAACGTGATCCATTTGAATGGGAGCGGATTTCCCACACCATTCTTCGATCCCGCAAATTTCGCATTTTACTCCTCTTTCAGAGAGGAGTCTCGTCTTTCTAGTACCATCTTTTTTGACATCTTCGAATGCCAGTGCGTGCAATCGTTTGTGACCGCCCAGCCGATATCCAGTCTCAAAATGCTTTCTGCAGATATTGTACGTATGAGTTTTGTCAGATGGTGGAATTTTCCACGAAGGATCTCTTCGTGTGTGTCCACTACGATGTCCTCCTAAACGAGAAGAATTCTCGAACTCTTTCCCATGCACGTCGCATGAAAACATGCGGAAAATGTACAAAAGAAATCATGATTGAACATCTCGAAAGGACATGAACCACCCGAGAAAATCTGCATCTTTCCATTGGACTCCATCTGTCCGTCGCTTCTCAGCACGAAGCATCCACTAAGCTCAGAATCTCTTAGGACTATGAAGCAATGGTTCTTGGATTTGGACCACCACATCGAACCCTGGGTGAGGAGAGGTTGGGCTGCAACCCAAGCTGTATCGTCGAAGCTCACGGTGCCTTGTGATTTCCGAACTCGTACTTGCCGGTCGGTTTGAAGTTGATCAGTTGACGTGTGTGGTGTCCGCCGCACCCCCACGATATGTCGTACTTCTCCGCAATTCTCCAGATTGCGGGCCAGCCGTCGACCCTCGGTTCTCTTCCCTTTTCGTACGTTCCTGTCGCACCGAAGCATCCCCCGTAGCTGCGAGGTCCGACGTCGATGCTCGTGTACCCGACTTCGAAGCACTCTTCCATGAACGGATCCATGTCGATGTATGGAGTCAACCCAACGAAATCGAGAACGCTAGCATGATTAACGACCTCCTCGAGGTCTGAGAAGTACGGACGAGATCTTACAACCTTTCCGCTGGAAAGGATGAGAATGGGATGCCATTCGAACTGAGACTTGTAATGGCGGCCGTATGTTTTGACAGATATGATGTCAGCAACGTAGGCATGGGTTCGATAGAAAGGATCCAGCTCGATTCTGTTTCCTTCGAAATCGAACACAGAATTTGCACTTCTAACGTCAACGAACATCATGTCACCGGTGTGTACCATTCATCTCCAACCAGAAACAACGATCCGCCGCCGATCGCGAAGTTTCTCGGGTGGAGATACATCACGCTCCCATCCGAGAATAGACCGAATCCTCTGATGCACCAATTCGCTGGAGGCACGAGGACGAGGAAGGAACCACCTCGTCCTTTCCACACTTGACCCGTGGCCATCATTTTCCATGAATCGGTACCCTTCATCACTGAGAGATCGAATGTCTTGCGTCTTCAGAGCTTGGCATCCTTGACTTTCTCGTTCATAGATTCGAACCACTGCGCGTTGCAGATCTTGCACTTCACATGGAAGTGCGGAACTCTCGGACAGAGCAGTCTTCCGATCCACCATCGTCGCTTGCCGTAGCAGAGGTTGCTGTACTTGAGCCAGGTCTCCTCCTTGTAGTGTCGATGGCACGCACGACAGAAGTCTTCTCGGAATCTGAACGACCCGTACGGGTGGGCGGGCATATCTTTCGTCTCTTCCTCGGATCTAACGAGCTTGTCCCAGGCCTCGCGAAAGTCCGCGATCGTGAGAGGATCTTTAGCAGTCATAGCTCAACCCACTGTTCGTAGCTCTCTATGTCGGGAGCCCATACGATCTTTCCGTCGGAAAGCAAGAACACGCATGAAGGCGCTCCGTTGTAGGTCCAGGTGCATCTGGCAACGAGAATTGCCACCTCCCCTTTTTCCAGTGGAAAATAGCATTTACCGTTCCCGCTCGGATCTGTCCACACATGCGCAGGGGTCGTGAATCGAATGAGTGTCATTTGTCCCTACTAGATAAATTCCCAATCTTTAGTCGAGAAAATCGGAGTCCATCCGATCCTGCCATCGTCTAAGAGAAAGAAATGAGCTGGCATTGGGTCAATTGGACTTTTTCTCCACATGAAGGAAGCGATTATCATCGCCATCGTTCCCTTTTTCACCCAGATGGAATCTTCTGGTGTACCCTCGCCGGTCCAGGCATATATGCCGTTCAAAAAACGGACGATAGTCACTTGTTCTTCCTGCGCATGAAGGCGAAGAATGAAGAGGCGAGCCTGTACGAGTTGACGATGGATTTCATGGTTCTTGATTCTTCGATCCACATCATTCGATCTGCTTCCAAGCGTGGTCTTGGATGGTGAACCAGCACCCGCAAGCGCCGTGCCCGACCACCCACGCAAAAGCGTACTGCAGATGGTCTAAAGCATGATTGCGGTTCTGTTCCTCAGTGAATCCTATGATGAGCAGAATACTGTTGTATACGTTCTCGTGATGGACTAGTTGACCCACGCGCGGATCATCTGTTCTTGTTGAGAGTTTACACAACTGTAAATGGTCTCCCGGATATTGCGCCGTAAAACTCCATAAAGATCCGACCAAGTGATCGTAGATCATTCGATTTGTCCCTTCATGAGGGAAGGATGGAGAAGGGCGTACCTCGATCTTCCTTTATAGAAGATGAAAGCGGGGATTGAATCGTTTTCAGACCCCGGCTCGAGGAATGGATTAACCAGCAGCACGATGAACGGAACTCCTGCGGAGAGAAAGACGTCTCCCGCTTTCGGATCGAACATCACTCTGTCTCGGGCGGAACTTCGTAGATCTTGTTGGCGATCTCGAGCTCCTTCTGTTCCTCGTATGTCAGGATGCCCGTTTCACCCTTGCCGACGTGGTAGACGGCTTCTTGCCAGAGCTCCTTGCGATTGCCGTGTAGGAAGTCGAAGTCGAGCCGTTGGGAACCATTGAGTTTCACGACCCACAACCGACGATTAAACGCGGGATCCGTGATGAACTGCATGGGGTTCGAAGTCGCCGCGAAACCCTGGCGAAGAGCGTACCGCTGGGGCTTCCTCGCCCAAGGCAATCGGACGTCGATGAACTGCGATGTGAGCAGCTGTTTGAAAACATCCTGCGTCTTCGGATACGCAAGGACAGAAAGCTCGTCGAAGCAGGCGACGGTCTTTCCGACGATCGCTTCCTGAAACTTCTGCGGGCTCTTAATGTCGCACAGGATCTCTCCCGTGCGCGCCTCGAAGGGTTCGGGCAAGAGCTCTCTGAAGAACCTCGTCTTACCGACGCCTGCCGGACCCTGGAAGACGAAGCATCCGTCGTGTGACGATCCGGGTTCGAGCGCCCGCTTGGCCGTTCCGATGATCCATTTGCGGAACAACCGATTCGCGGCGGGAACATCATCAGCAGCGATCGCCGTGCCGAACGCTCTGGGCAGGAACGTGTCGATGACGCTGGTCTTGCTCGGGTCCCAGCCTGCGAACTCCTGCTTGAATTTCAGCGAAGTGAAGTCGCTTACCTCCAGGTCGTCCAGAGCATTCTCGAGGTGACCTCGAAGCGCCGGGCTATTGATTCCGGTCTGCTTGCTGATCATGGTGATGATGTCGAGCTTGGTCTTGGGCAGAATGGGATTTCCATCGAAGTAGACCTGCCCGTTCTCCTCATCCTTCATGAGCATGCCCTTCACGGCGGGGCTGTTCGTGAGCCATTCATGGACGAAGATGGCGGAAGATTTGAAGACGATGTTCTCCTTCTTGTCCATGGTGAAGTGGACGGTGTCGTATCCGACCTTTCCCGCTGCTTCCTTGCGAGCTTGATCTAGGGTCTTGGCGAAGTAGTTTCCAATGAGACCCTTTGCCTTCTTCTTGATTTCACCCGTGATGAGAGACTTACCCGTTGAGAGCAACATCTTGCCCACGATGTCTCCGATTCCCTTCGCCATGTTATTCTACTTTCTTCTTCCAGAGTACTCGAAGAAAATCTCTTCGTATTCGCAGGAAGAATGGAAGTCTTCCCACTTGCCAGAACCCAGGACGATCCTACGACATCCGGGAATGATCCGGTTTGCCTCGATGAGAGCACGATTGAGTCCTGTGCAGACACCACTCATCTCTCTAGCTAACCTCATGATGTCCACAAAGGTCGGGTTCCCCTGAAATTCGACCATGAGAGGTCGGTAATCGAAGCAGAACACGATATCTTCGGGGCGGAAGGCTCGAACGATGTAATGCGCTTGATCCTGATTCATCGAAATGCTCGTCAGTCCCGAAGCGTCCATCAAAAATGCGGTGGACATCACTTCACCCGGTATTGACGAAGACTGTTCTTACTATAGACACTGAAGGGAGCATGCGTCTTTTTCATCCACCCATCGGGGACGATGTCTGCAGCATCACTGTTGTGGACGAAGATCACGAGATCGTAATCGAATTCCTTGTTCAGGCTCTCGTGGTTGCCGTCCGATAGGACGAAGAGTTTCCCATCGGGGGACATCTTCCGTGCGTACAGAATCGCCTGGCGGAGGTCCGTCCCTCCGGTCTGGGTCTTGCGCACATTGATGATGTCTTCGTACGTCGGATTTCCGAGGAACGAAACTGCGAAGGACGTATGATGCCAGCCCACCACGCAGTCACCGGGACGGAAGCGATGGGAGATGTATCTCGCCATGTCCATGAACATGCTACCCGATGTGCTGCCCGAGTAATCGATGAGAAACACGGTCTTTTCGTTGTTTTCCATAATGTCTACTTTCCTTCGTTCCAGGCACCCACGAGCGGAAGAACGATGATCGTTTTGAGAGAAACTTTCGACTCGATCCACGCCTTTACCTTCTCACGGTCGAGATCGGTGCAATGGACATTCTTGTAGTGCATCTTACCGTTCGACTTACGTCGGGTCGGCACGCACTTGGTGACGAATTGTTCCATGCGCTCGCTGCTGGTGCAACCGCCGCTACCGAGATCGTTAGCCTCAAGGTACTCGAGGAATTCGTCGAGGAAATCGTCGACCTCGCTCTCGGAGAGCAGAGGGAAGAACACGCACAGGATTTCGAATCCCTTGTAGTCGAATTCACGGAGGTGTTTTTTCTTTCGGAGCCTGCGATTCATCACAACCACTCATCCTTGACGAACATCCATTCGCTGCGAAATTTGCCAGCAGGCGTCAGAACCCGACCCGTCCAACAATCATACTGATCGTTGTACTTGGTGCAAACATCGACGACTAACATGATCTCGTCCGGCATCATGCTATTTTGATCACATTTGATGATGAAAACATCGCCGAGCTGCGGAGGGTTCGATTGAGATCGAACTGTTGAATTGAATCTTCGGATCACATCCGCTCCCAATCGCTCATCGTCCAATCCCAAGGATTCCAAAGGTTCGAATCTCTTCTGAGAATGAACCTTCCGACAGTTCCATTGTTCATGAGAACGTCTGCTTCGTAGTAATTCGTCTGGGAAAGAACAAGGAGAATGTCTACGCGAGTTTTGGTCCCGGGCCGTTTCTTCGGCTTCTTGGGAATGTAGACGAGTATGTCTCCTGCTTTAACGTCTATGCCCAGCTTCGAATTCATTCGACTACTCTGATTCCTCCGCACAAGGAGACGATAGAGATCTTATCTCCTCTCAGGAGCTCGAAGCGCTGGTACTTGTGCGTTACCGACTGCCACTTGCCTAGAGAACTCAATCGAAGAAGGTATTCTTCTGGCTCAATCTCTGATTGGGCTTGCTGCCACCAGTATGGATAACTGTAGATGCGGCAGAGTTCTCCGGGCTCAAGGCTTTCGATGCGACAGATTCTCACGGATTCTTTTCTAGATAGAGCTCGTCGCGTCTCGACTGGATGTGCTCACGGAGAGGACCACCGGTCGTATGACCGTATAGGATCATCCAATCGTCGATCTTCTTGTAGTTGTTAGAACGCAGCGCTTCACGCAAATCATCGAACTTGCGATCGGTCTTGAGTTGATTCTTCTTGAAGCGGGACAGGAGGAAGTACCCTCCGAATCCTGTTCCTCCGAGGAGTGCCAGCAGAACGAGGAACTCTGCGAAGATCATTTCTTGGGGGTGATCTGAAGGATGAAGTTGGGATTCTGCGGGACCATGACGGACCCACCCTTCTCGGCGGCGTAGGCGTACACGTCGCGGACGTAGTATTCGGGATTGCGATGCAGCGCCGCCCCAATGATGTCGATCTTCTTGGCGGTGGCCTGCGCTTCGACGTCCTGCTTCACGATGTCGAGCTTGGCCGTTTCGATCTCGGCCTGCACCTTCTCGCGCTCGGCGATCGCCTTGTCTTTCAGGACGGCCTGGGTCGCCCGGTCGGTGTTGGCGTGGACCAGCTGCTCCGGAAAGCTGAGGTTAGAGAGATTGAGACCGTAGACGGTCACGAAGTTTCCCTCCACCTTTGCGAGTTGGTCGGTGAACTTCTTCTTGATCTGCTCGAAGATTTCATCTCGTCGTGCATTGACGTCATTTGCGATGACCGGAGACACTGCCTCGCGAACCGCCTCACCGAGAGCGGGCCGGATGTAGGTGTTGTAGACCTGTCGACTCGTGATGGTGAGTTCGGGATGCGGCTCGATCGGGTCAGAGTTATCGTCCTTCGGAGCTTTGGGATCGACCGCGCGGGCGTTGCCGGGGGAGAGCGTGCTGAGGAGACCTTTAATGGCATCTTCGTTATCGCAGTTCGCGCTGAACCTGACGTAGATGTCGAGGTTGAACTGGACACTGTCTTTCGTCATCGCGTTGAGAGGTTCCTTGATGGTGCGCTGCCCGCAATCGACCATGCGAACTTCGGGGTAGATTGACGTGAAGTAGGTGCCGGGTCCGAGGATGGGACCCTCGAATCCCTTTCCGCCCGAGTAGAAAGCCAGCCAACCCGTCTTGTCGAACATTCGACCTTTGTGCGCCTGCGGCACGTCTTGGCTCGAACATCCGACTGCGAGCGCTGCGAAAGCGAGGATACCTAGTCTTCTCATTTGATCGACTCCTAACGTATGATCTGCCAACCATATCCCGTCCAATGTCGGACAAGATAGTATTCGTTTTCTTCGATAGATCCATCGCCGTGGACGTAGATAATCCCCCATTCGAACGTTCCCACGACAAGCAGCCTCACTTTGTGGGCGGTCATATGATCGTTCTCTATAATGTCCCCGACTTCTACCTGAAAATCTACTGGGACGTCTGCGTGCGACCTGTACACACTCATGAAGATCTGTACGGACCGTTCTTAGGAAGAACTTTCCTAACGTCAAGGACGTCAAGCGCGCTCAGGCACAGCCTTTTAATCCCGGGTCGAAGATGGCTTCCGTAGACGTTGTCTCTCAGCTCGCTCGTATCGAGCGTGCCCCATACGAGCTTCATTGCTTCGAGGGGTTCGCGCTCCTCATCCATGATGTACTCTTCGAGAGTCTTCTCTAGGTACGCGATGTGCACCATCCTGATAGCACGATTCACTTCGTCCTCCAAATATTCGAGGTCATCAGGTATGTTCGTCAGTGTTCAGTCGATATCGTCGTCGTACGATCTTGGACTAGGACGCGGTTTCTTCATGATGAAACAGTATCCTCTGATTGTCTTTATCTTGCACCAGTCGTACGTTGCTACGCACCCTGCGATAGCCAATAATGCGAGGATGACCTGCGTGCCGAGGATCGGCCTCCGGATGAGCAGGAAATCGAAGTCGTATATCACGGACACTCGATGCGATTTGAGACCTTCTCCTCCGACGTAATGGATGAAGACGTCGTAGTGTTCCGAAGAACTTTGAAAGCTTTGTTCTTTGCCTGCGATGACGCGAGGGGTGCGAAATTTCTTCGTGTACCCGGTAACTACCCGTTTTTCGATTTGAAGTAATAGATCGGGCTGTTTCCGTGCCTCGTATTTGTAGATGAGCTTGCTGATCCAGCAGAGGTATTCTTTTCTGACAAGATCGAATTCGATGATCTGCCCGTTCTTGGGTCGAACCCAGCTCCAAATCTTGTCAGCGTCGAATTTCATCTATCGAACTTTCTGGCAGTTCTGAATGGACAAAGGGTTCGGGAGTACTCCCGAACCCTTCCTTCCCATTTTGGATGATCTAGACGAATCCCCATGAGATCCACGTCTTCGTGGATTCGTCGTAGTACGCGGTCTCTCCTGAGAAATCGACGTGGAACTTGTACTTGCCCTTTTGATCGGAACCGACTCCCTGGAGGAATTCGGGATCGCTCGGCAACGATACCATATACTCGGAGTCGATGTCTTCGACGAGGTTCTTCTCCGACTGTTCATCTGTGCACTCGGACTGCTCTTTCCAGTACTTCACAAGAGCCACGAATGCCTCGGGATCGAGCTTTCTGAATCCGGCGGGGCTCATGCGAGAGTGATGCCGCTCGGCGTATTGGTAGAACGGTGAGGACAGTTTCTTCACCAATTCGAGTCCGTCCGGAGACTTGAGAAAGCCGATGATGCCTTCACGAGCTACGGCCGCCGTGTAGTCGGGCCCGAGCGACAACATCGCTCGGGCCTCGGCATCGTCAACCTCTGGGTCTCCTCGACAATCTTCCCAACGAAATTCTGCCAGTATCGTCCTGATGAGACCTGCTCCCATGACCCTCAAGGACTCGATCCCTGTGACACGGATGTCTTCCGGCATCGTCGACTTTTCGACGTATTTCTTGGTGGCAGGAACGCTCTCCATGATGCCATCGAGGTACGAATCTCGAATGGTGAACTGCACGTAGATTTCGGGACCTTCTTCTCGGTCCGCGTCAGCATTCTCGATGGTCGCTCGAAGTTCGGGGGAGCAGAATTCGTACGTGCCCGCTCCCTTGAAGCCGGCGTCGACCAGAGCTTCCTGCAGCTTTTGAAAGAACGGAGCAAAGTACTCCATCGTCGGATACGGAGGATTGGGAACTGCGACCTTGCCGGTTTCGTCGGGGTCTTCGGAGTCGAGACCCTCCTCACCGAGATAGTGTTGGAAAGCGGCGATCGCTGGGAACTTGCTGTAGGAATTCACGACATCCTCCGCAGGATCTCTGTCTTGATGAGCGCATAGCGCTCTGTCGCCAGGCTGAGATCTGCCAGGTCCGTCTTGCCTTCGATCGTTCCCATCGTCGTCCCGAGCCTTGCGCCCTTCTGACGAATGGAGTTGATGCTTTCTTCGAAAACTTGCATCAGATCACCTATACTCAACTTCTTCAAATCTTCCATCGCGATGACCTCCTCAGATCAATTTGATGATGTTTGGTTGCCCTACCAGCTGCATGGACCGTGGGTGTCGCTTATGAAGAACCAACGAATCCGATCGAAGATAACCTTCAGACACTTCATGTGCTCTCTTTGATTCTCGTGGGGAAGTCCGCTTTCACGATACCATAAACCCCAACTTGGTTTATTGTACCATGGGTTGCATCACAGTTCATCAAACAGAAAATGCATCTTCTTGATGGAGTCTCTCAAGGGAAGAACGATTCTCCACAGCATGATGATGTGAATTTTTCTGCTCCATGAGAGACGAGCTACGGTGATAGCACGAATGACTGCGCTGTTGTAGGGAGAGAACATCGAATCTCCTCAAGGATAAGATCGGATCTGTTGAAACAGATGCTGCACACGTTCCCACGAAGAAACACGAGGAACGACCATGTGTCTTCGAAGAGTTCTCTATCAGAGAGCTTTGCGTACGAGAACTCTTCGAAGACCAGCATGATCTCTCCCTTCTCTAGGGTGAGAGAGGGTTCATCTAGAAGAGAGCAATCGCACTTCAATGATCGGTGACAGGCCACCGTATGACGTTGTACGTCATGCAATTTCTTCCTGAAGGAGTAGATCATAGCAGCTCCGAGTCGTTAGTCCAGGAAGCCCTGTCGACGAAACGTATGCTATGTCCGAACTTGTCTAACCAGATAGCATGGCCTCGTTCGTCCGGATCTGAAATGAGGAGGTAAATTGCGTTACCGGTAGAGCACGGTACCCTAATCACATCTCCCTTCTTCCAAGTTCCCTGCAACTTTCCCATGTTCGACATGTAGCCGTCTTTCAAGATGCTTTCTTCGCTTCGACCACTTCTCTTTCCTTCACGATCAGGTAGAGGCTTCCCAGCTTTTCCTCGAGGAAACGAAGATGGAGCTTGGTCCGCATCAGGTCATCCTTCAGCTCGAGCATCTCGAGGGCTTCGATGAGATCTTCCTTCGACTCTGCTCTGATGACGGGTGGAGCGGACAGGTCGAACCCGTAGCACTGCTCCCTGGTTTCGTCCCACAAGGAGACGTAGCCACCCTCCTCATCGTAGTTGACGACAGTACCCAGGTGGAGCTCGGTCTTGCCGTTGAGAGTTCTTTCGAAGACGACCCTTCCTTTCATCTTAACAATGAACCGTCCCTCGAAGATAGCCGGAGGAAGAATGTCCATGTCGACCTTGACCTTCCTCTTGCGAGAGGTGAAGACCTTCTTCTTTTCCTTTGCTTTTCGCATCATGGGAACACTCTCATCGTTTCTTCGGTGAAGATAGTCTCTTGGGCTCTGGGGTGACGCCATCCATCAGAAATGGAGAAGACATCTCGGTCTTCATTTGTTCGCAGGAAATTCTTGCGGCATCTCCCGCACCGCAGTAGCAATGATTAACGCAGCACACGTTGCAGTATCCGCTACTGCACGGACATCTCCATGCTCGGCAGACTTTACTTCTGCATACGGGTACGGGCGTCCACCAGAATCCGATGAAGAGGAAGACGAGAAGACGGATCATTTTTCTGTTTCGACCTCAGGATCATTTCGACGAAAAAGGTACGTTGCGATCCTGTTTCCGAGAATCGTACCGATGAAGATGCTCCAGGGATGCGCCGGCGGCATGAAAAAATAGACGAGCGCGTACGCGACGAGAGCTGAACTCACCATCGATACGACGTCAAAAATGTTGACCTTGAGAAGAATCTTAAGTGTTCGGTTCATTGTGCCTCTGCCGGTGCCATCTGTTGAATGATGAATTCCCACACGAGAAAAGTCGGAGACCCTCTCACACACCACGACTTCGCAGCCTTGGCGAAGCGCCAGATCGAGTCTTTATCGTATCCCTTGGACGTGAGACCCTCAACCTCCATTTTCGCAAGCTCGATGATTTCGGGAGCGTACACTTTCTTTTCTTCGACGATCTTTGCTTTCATTTGAATCGCAAGCTACATGCTACCCATTTAAATTCTATCACATGGTCGATGCAGAGGTTCATCCTACGAGGATTCTACCTCCCGAGGCGCTTGCGCTCCGCCTTCTTCTTTTCGCTGTGCTTCTTGAGCATGCTGTAGATGAACGTACCGACCGAATATAGAATGACGACAGTTTGCATTTCAATCTCCAATCACAACATCACGTAACCTAATTTGAGCCAGTCTTTTCTTTGAAGCTCTTGAATGGATGTTCGATGAACGTTCGTTTGATTCAGGATCCGGCGCCAAACCCAACAAATTCCATTCTCTTCGATTCGAAGAATCAAATATACCGCGAGCATTTTTTTACTATCCTCGTCGTACCAGGCGAATAGATCGCCTACTTCAATGTCAGACAAGGATGTAGTTCAAGTGGAACCAACTGCTCCGCAAGTAATAAGCTTCCTCAGTTGCTCTCGAAAGATGTCCTAGCGACGTCATGAAGTAAACAGCTTTTTCGTCGACTGCCAATACCAGGAAGGAGATGAATGTACTGCGTCGGAGCACGAAAACGTCTCCGGGTTGCGTCCGATCTGTCATAGTCTATCTTCGATCTTCTGATATCCTCGTTTGAGCCAACCAGAATGCCACCTATACGTTTGGTCGAAGCATGTCATGTAGGTAACGTTGTTTGCCAACACACGAACGATCAGAAAGTAGCAAGAGAGATGAGCACCCAAGCTGGGAGAGTGGAAGTAGTAAATGTCTCCCTCTCGGACCATCCTGTCCTTGATATTGCTTCCGATCTCAAAGTGATCCCACCACGGCATATTCCACCCACCTTATTATTGTACCACACGATTCACGTACGTTCATCGAATGGAATCGCTCCAAAAAAGAGCGAGCAACTCACTGCTCGCATTTCTACACGTCAGATGCACTATTTTTCCTACATTTCCTTGCGAATGTACTACGCGCGCGCCTGTGTGCGCGCAAGGCGTGAGCTACAAAAGTAGCTCTTAGAGAGAATCCTCATCTAAGTTCCGAGAGCCTCATGGCGGGTCACGTGGTGATTGGATCTTAGGAAGAATGCATCCTGTTCCAGGGCGTCCTGATGAATTGACGCAATTTTCTCGGGATCGATAGGTTTTTGCAGAAAGAGATCGAGCATCAATGAGAAGTACTTCTCATTGATGCTCAAGGGCCCTACCCAAGAGTTCTATTCAGACCTATTTCATCCTCTTGGCGAGAGAGGAGAGCTCACGATTCAGACGTTTCTGACAACAGAAACACCCGGAGCCATCGAGTCCCGGACGTAGACAGTTCATCGAAACTGTCGCTCGACGAGTGAAGGAACTTCTGATTCCTTCCCATAGGAACATGAGAGTCTCTCTGAACGTTAGCTTTCCGAGCCACATCAGGCAGCTTTCTTGCTCAAAAAGTTGATCGCTTTTTGGCACCCTTCAGAGAGTGTGCGCGCTTCGACGAGAATCTGGATCCAACCATCATGATGACGAAGCATACCGTACAGGGAAGAACCCTGGCCGTACATCCGAAACATGAGAGCTTCTCGACCCTTGTTGAGAATCTCGAGAGCCTCTTCGAGAGTGCGAGCTTCGCAACTACCGTTTCGTCCGGTGCATCGGATCGCAGAAATGGGGGTGATGCCCCTCTCGAGGTCGACTTTGACGATCATGGATCGACCGTGACCGTGTAGAAGTCCTTCGTTAGATCTCCCCACGAAGCTGCGAGGAATGTCATCGTACCCAATCGAAATTTCATCGAACCTATTCTCCTTCTTTCCATGAACAGTGAGACTCTCCTGAATCCGGACACTTCCAGTTCTTTCCCGTCCACTCGCTGTAGTGCCAACCTTGGGCGGGCCACCATGTCCTGGCATAGAGACGCCCATCGTGTTCCCAGTATTCCTGTTCTCTGTCCATTTCTGCGACTTCGAAAGGATCCATCGAACGAATCTGGTGCTCTCGAGCAACAGGGAACTTGGAACGAACTGCAATGAGATCGATCTTCTGTGCCATGGGAACATGGGAGGGATTCCAACCCTTCAGATGCGCTTGCCACGGATGGCGTGCACCATGTCCAGAACTTGCTTCAACCTTCAACTTGAAGGAACGACGCTTAGGACGTCTGCAGAGGTTCTAATTCTATTGTTAAAAAGAGACTTACGGACCGTCTCGAATTCGCATTTGCCTCTTCGGTTGATACCGGTGAATAGAAAGGGCTTCGTTGCCCGACAGAACGAGCTGATATTACGAGGGTTTTTCTTACCCAGTAACCACTCTCAGTGCAAATTCGGACCGAGAATGTTCAGCTCGTTCTGTCGGGAAACCCGAGGGAATCTAATCCCTCGGGATCCCTCACTCGTTCACTCGTTCACGCCGCCTTCGTGGCAGTCTTCTTCGCCGCCGCTGCAGCCTGCTTCGCAGCCTCGCGGCCGTCGCGGTTCTGCTTGAGCCTCTCACCGGTGGCGGCGATCGTGTCCATCGACGCCGAACCATCCTCGTTCGTCGGGATGAACTCCCAATGCGGCAGGCCGATTCCCTTTGCAGGGACGTCTCCGTAGGTCGAACCGTCCGACATGACGACGCCGGTGACCTTGCGCGGGGGAAGGTTCTTGCGAACCTCGGCGTGCTGGGTCGCGACCTCGTCGCCGAGGCTCAGCTCGAGGTCGCCGTCGGGAGCGGTGAGAACCACCGCCGGGGGATACCCACCGTCCTCGACGGACTGGGTCGCGCTGAGGATGTATGCCGTTTGGTCAGGCGCGAAAGCTCCGCTGCGCTCACGTTCCTGGCAGTGGAACTTCGACGACGTGGGGAGACAGAAAATGCCGACGAGCGACTTGGTGGTGCGATTCTTGCGGATCATGATTGAAACTCCTGATAGATGTGAGATGGTGGGTTTGGAGGAAGTATTTCCTTTTTACCACCTAAGACCATTATAACATTTGACTGAAATTGATTCATCCTTCCGAGATACTATGTGTCCGATGCGCTCAGGATGGGAACCCAGCACGCATCGACATGGAGGGGATTCTCAGTCACGAGAACTCCTTCGACCAAAAAAATGTATTGTTGGCTGCAACTGGTGATTCCCATGAAGAGAGCGATAGCTGGTTTTTGCACGATGTAATAGCACGGGGTTTGCTCATCGAATCGAAAAAATTTGTGTTCCCACTTTGAGCAAGGGTTCACTTTGAACACTGATCCGATCGAATGATCGATCATAGTCGTTTCCACGTGTTCAAATGCCTGCACACTTCAGTGACGAACACTCCATCTACGAGCAGCAAATACAGAGTGCCCTCTAGAGCGTCGCCAGGCAAGATACCCATGACGAGGGCGATGACCGGCGTCGTGGTGTGGTAATCTCCGCCGTCGACCCGAAAAAATCCGTGGCCGCTGATAAACGGAGCTCCCTTGAAGATATCCTCTTTTATCACCACGTCGCCGAGCACGAGCATCAGCCGTTGTTCTTGAACGTCGGAAATGCCTGGTCGAACGCTTCCTGCGCCTTCTGGAGCTCTGCCATGCACGCTCCGTACTCGACCCAGTTCTTGGCCTTGAGAGCCTTCTTCGTCGCAATGGAGAGAGTCTCCGCAAGCCGCATAAACATCACGAGTGGACCTTCCATCGGCGAACGCTTGACGACATTCACCGTGACAGTGATCGGCTTCTGCTTGGTTGTCGACTTCTTCGTAACCTTCTTCTTCGTTTTCATGATCGTCTCCTTCTCATTCCGAATACGATCATCGCTACCATCAGGATGATCGACGTGATGTTAGTTCTTGCGTGCACCATTCGGCATCCACCGGCATCGATACGACGATCTGGATGTGGAACGGGTCCACTCTCCTCCAGGTTAAACGTCGTTCCCGCGAAGAGGAACGCATCCTTGAAGAGCGAATCGAAACCTGCAGTGGTCGTGTAAACATGCCCGAAGTTGTCTGAACATTCTCCGCCGCGCGAGACGACGCCGATGATCGCTCCTGTAGCTTCGCTGATGGCGGGACCACCGCTATCACCCTGGCACGATCCTACGTCCACCTCGAATTCGTGCTCTCCGAGGATGAAACCCGTAGAGGTTTTCGTTCGACCTTGTGTTAGGACGCTAACGTTGCCTCGGCGGAATCGACTTCCGATGGGTACATTCTTATCGTTTTTCCCATACCCAACTGACAGAACCTTTTCTCCCATAGCAGCAGGAGACTTAAGGCGGACAGCCAACACATCGATATTAGTTATCGGAGTTTCGAGCACGATGATTGCGATGTCGTGATCGCACAAGTTTTTTCCGTTCGTGGTGAATATCGCAATAGCTCGTGAACGAGGTGGATCGGAAAAGTGGGGAGTCGCACCGGAATAGACTCCTATGCTCGTCGGGTCCATGTTTCCCTCCACGTGGTCTCCGTTCAAGCTGTCGCTGTTTTGGTTACAGGCGATTTGGTACGTGATAACTTTCGAAATGCAGTGTCTCGCTGTGAGAACGACGTTGGAAGCGATGAGTGTACCTGTACAAAGGCCGAACGTATCACCGTTGATCGTTCGAATAGCGACCACACTCTCGTTGGAACTCGCGTCGTTATCTTCCATTCCTCCGAAGATGGCGGGTTTCGAAGTGTTTGATCCGATTTGGATGATTTCATTCTCTGAAGATTCGATCGTGCATCCCGATAGAATCAGAGAGATAATCGGGATGCACGATCGAATCATTTCGTTACCGGGATGTTTTTGGTTCGCTTTACCGGTTGTTTCGGAATGACGATGATTGTCTCTTGGACAAGCTCAATCCGCTCCTCATCGAGCAATTCGATGTACGCTGGCTCGTGGTGCAACATCAGCTGTTCCGGCTGGCGTGTGGGAACGACGGCGGGGTCAACCTTCCGCATCTCCTGGCGGTCAGCTCTCGAATTGACGCAGGCCTCGATGGTAAGGACGCTGAGGAGAACACAAAATGGAATTGCTCTGGTCAAGATGACTCCGGTTCTTTAGATACGAGATAGAGATAGAATTTGTGGATGGGAGAAATTTCCCATTTGAACGAGAGTTCAGTTCGGTTGTGCCCATTTAGGGCGTTTGGCGATCCAGACTCTCGAATGAGAATTCCAGAAGAGAGTTTTTTCCGGCTCATTCTTGAACATCAAGATGTTCGCTCTCACGTCGACTGCCAAGTGAACAGAATCGTCGGGAGAAAAAAACGACTTCTTCTTCCTTTCGAGAGCTTCAATTGCACCAGGATAGAGCGTCTTCGCTCCCTCGACGGATATTTGTCCTATGAGCATCGTCGTAGGACCCTCATCCTACTAAACCGGATCGTTACCTGCCTTCTTTTTCTCGGCTTCAGCCTTCGCGATGAGCTTTGCCATCTGCTTCATCCGACGAGCTTCTTCCTTCGAAGTGTTCACACCCTTACGAATGCTTCCTCCGGCGGAGAAGTTGGGAGAGACGTACGGGGTGTAGTGATTGTGTTTCGCTCGCCCGGCAGTTTCGGGCCTCGGCTCCGAACGTGGTTCGGGCATCTCGGGCATCAGGTCCGTAGAGGCTCCCATTGCAAGGGCCATCGAAGCGAGCATCATCAGCGGCATTCGTCGATTCATGAATCCTCCTCGGGCGTTTCGTTGGAGGTTGAAAACCTCCATTTAGTAAATTTTACCATAGGACGGACATTCATTCATCCCATGAGAAATTCTCTGCATCGATCAGAACTTCGGAGTTAGCGAGGCCGAACGAATTTCGCACACTTTCTTTGTCTTGACGAAGATGATCTTGTTATCTCGTTCGTTCTTCTCATCGAATATGAGAACGGCCCTCTCAGAATTTGCCGTTTCCCAGCAGTTCTTTGTGACGACTAAGCCGGTGTAGTCTCGACTGCCAACACGGGCTTTTATCGAGTACACGTTCGACTCCACACGGGTCACCTCTCCGATGTAGACCTGCGGTCCGATGAGAAGGAAGATGATGAGGAACTTCACTTGTTCACCGGTTTGATCTGTCCTGAAGAGACGTTGCATTCGTACGAACACACGGGTTTCATGTTCGTGATGACGTCACACAACGCAGAATACTCGGACTGAACGAACTCTTTCTTGCAGCCGGTGCACAAGACCTTTCGTGTGCGATGTCCGAGTTTGCCGCTCCATCCGTCCTTGTCTACTTGAACTTCTTTCCGTCCCACACCCATGATAGCTTCATCCCCTTCTTGAGATAATGTGGTTGATCAGCGGAGACGTAGAACTTTCCATCATCTTCGTCGAAGTTGTACACCCAGCTTGCGAATCCCTCATCATCCTTGAACGTCTTCGGTGGAAAGACAAGCACCTTCTTATTCAGAAGGTACAGACCCTTCATGACACCGGGCAGGAAGTCCTCGACATCGTAGTTGCCGAGTAAGTCTTCGTTGATGAGCTCGATCAAGTTCGACGGGGCAACAAGAGGGTACGTCTTCTTCATGCTACTTCGAACTTCTCCATAGCTTCACCGAAATGACCTCGAACTTATCGTTGTCCTTCTCGATGAATTCGATCTTCTGTACGAGTTCTGTCCACGATTCTGCATGGAGAAAGTGTTTCGCCTTGGGGCCCTTATTGATTTCGACTTCGATTTCGAACTTCATTGGAGGATCTTCCTGGTGCGGACGACCTCTTTCGTTTGTTTCACGTCCCCGACCTCCACTCCTAATTGAATTATACCATAGGACAGAAACCGGTTCATCACATCGATATCAAGTGATCTTTACTAGTTTCGATACGTTGAAACGCATGAGCTCTGCGCCTCGCTCGCATACGACGATCTCATCGTTCACAACAAGATAGATGATATTGAGAAACTTCTCACGTAGAGCATTCAGGGCAACGGCTTGTTCTTTTGTGAGTCGATTCTCTGAATCCATGAGACCCTCAAATTCGAGTTGCGAACACCACATACGACGATCGACAAGAAGCACCGCGATCATCGATGACGTTGATAGAGCTAAGTCCCCGACCCCTTGAACCGTCCTCTTCCCATGTCATCCATCCTCGGTAGCTCTTCGTTAGGACAGAAGTTCTGCATGTCAGATCGATGAAGACCGTGCATCCGTTCATGATCATCGCCGGACCGACAGTGCAGACTTCTAAGGAATGGACGTCGTCTGTGGATACTTCACCGTTCGGACCGATCGTGAGCATTTCATCCTTGACGAAGGAGCTGCACTTCGGTTCCGACCTATTTTCCACGTCGGCGACCTCGGTACGGTGGAAGAAGTACTGAGAGTTGCGGGTCACACAAGAGATGGCTCTACCTGCTTCACCCGGTCCCATGGGTGGAGGAACATATCTCGGAGAGGGCGTCGATGGACCGGCGACCGTGCATGCGAACAATCCGAAGAGAGGAAGCAGGAGAAATTTCTTCATTCTGCATTCTAATCCATCGAACGTTCTTTTACATCACTTGAAACGCATGCATCGTCCGCCGACCAGAGCGCTCTTCGCTTCAGGGCGTTGAACTCTCAGAATCGTTTCTCCCGGCATGTACTGCACGTTAAGATCGGAACGGGAGCTGCCATAGCCGATACCTCGACCTTTCAGTGCGAAGAGTCCGTTGGAAAGATCCAGGGTGGTTTCGCTGAGGTTGCCAGCGAGATCCATCCAGACCTCCGCTCCAACGGAGACACGATCTGCAACCACCCTTCCGGGTGCTGCGATCTGCCAGGACTTGTCGCTGTTCGAAGCTCCGAGATTTGGGTAGTGGTAGTTGTGCTGGTTGAGAAAGCTCCCAATAGTGGGTAGCACGTCTCCCGCATCGAATGTCGCATTGATCACGTTGACATCGGCGCATCGACCTCCCGACTGGACAGTTCCGTCAAGGATATCTCCGAGAAGAGCTCCATGGTTGTCGTACTGCGAGCCACACCCGGAGACCGAGTTCGGACGGTTCGGGCTTGCTGTCACGAAGTCTACCACCTCGGAGGTCGCGAGCTGTCCACCATCCCAGTGGCAGAAGGCTGCGAGCATGGCGTTGGTGACGCAGTTCATCGACTTGACATCGAGAAATTCCTGCGCAGGGATGACCTTACCACTCGAGTCCAGAGCGTCAGCTCTCGGGACCTCGCCGTTCTTTGTTTGGACGTTCGCAGGGTAGTAGTACGTTGGGAATCCGTACGCGGTGGTATAGGTGCCACAGTTGTTGCCGTGGAGGTCGGCGAAGACCTGCCCACCGAACTGATGGTTGAGCCCGACGCTGACGTTTTGATCGTTCGTCGGAGGAAGGATGACACCCGGACCCGCTTGCTCTTGGGTCTGCCCATCGTGCCGAGGATCTCCTAGAAGGAGCCGGGGGATCGTGATGCTCCCACCCTCGTAGTCAGAGGGCAGGTAGTTGTTCCAGTTGGAGTTCCAGTACGTCGGCTTGTTGAAGTTGATCCATGACTTGATGTCGGGCTTGTTAGACATCTGCTGGGTGATGTCAGCGATGAAGGCTCTGATTCGTCCTGCAGTCACCTCGTACTTGTCGAGGTATGTTATCTTACCGGGATGGTTCGGGTCATTGTAGCCTGGCACCGGGAGGCTCCGGCAACAGCTTTCGTGGGCTGTTCCGGACTCACCGACCTCACCTCTTCCACAGGTGTCTCCGCCGAGGTGATTGAGGCAGCTCTTCTGGTCTGCGGGAAGACAGATGCCCTGGTATCCGCACGCGTGGGTCGCGCAGTCGGAGCGCTGGACGCAACTCTGACCGATTGGACACTGCACGAAGGCGAGACCCCCACAGTCGACGCCGGTCTCACCCGCATTCTTGATCCCATCCGAGTGGGTCTCTCCCGGAGGGAACGCGTCTGACATGGGAGCATCCGAACCTGCATCCGGGATCGATCCATCCTCACCGGGAAGAGGGTCTGCATCTTCGTTCGGGATCGGAGTGTCGGGTTTCGGTGTCGTGTCGACGGAGACGTTGCATGCGAGCAAACCACTCGCTGCGAGCAGGAAAAAAATCGTCCGCTTCTTCACAGTGACCTCGATTCAGATTAGTTGACCACGCAGGGAAGAGTGGGACCGAAGACAACGAATGCACCACCAACCGAAGGAGCTGCATGCATGTTGACTTGATTCGTTCCCTTGTTGATTTCGAAGAGAAACGCTCCGTTACCTGCAACGGGATTGGGAGGAAGGACTTGAACAGGGGCAAACGCTCCATTGGGAGCTCCGACCGGAAATACGGCCGAACCTTGTCCGAGTTGGCCATTCATATTGTTGATATCAGCTGTTGCCGTACCAGCTCCCAAAGCCGTAACAACTAGATGATAGTTGTATGTGATTCCTGCTTGCGAAGCAGTGCACGTAAACGACACGGGAGCAGGAATGCAGACGTTGTTTGTACAACTCCACCCTTTTCCGAGCCATCCATCGGAGCAAGCTGTGGGTCCAGCAACGTCGCAATTAGGAACTCTAAGCGACCCACAATTATCGGTAAGACCCGGTGCAGCGAGCACCCCACAGTTCTTCCCTGTTCTTGCGCAAAAAGTTGCGTCTGCTTCTGGAACACAAACCGGTGCGGCACACACGTTCTCCGGTGAGCATGTTGCGGGAAGAATGCAAACTCCGCAATCAGGAATTGTTCTGGGTTTTCCGCAGTTGTCAAACAGAACTGACACTGAACCACACTGCTTGCCGAGCTTGCTGCACAGAACTACGTTGGTGTCGGGAACACAGTCGACAGGAGCATCTTTGCAGGTGTTGATGCTGCAGATTTCCTTGTTCCCGCAGACACCGCACACCTGCACGCTTCGAAGCTCTCCGCAGTTGTCGGTGGCAGAGAACTGCCCGCACTGCTTTCCGTTGCGTCCGCAGAAAGATGCGTTGTCTTCGGGGACGCAGCTGGGGGGCTGGAACACGTCGGGCTGGTCGGAATCCGATCCGACGTCCGGAACGCTCGCATCGACGTTAGGGGTGGGCTTCGGAGCAGGCGGAGGAATGTCTCCTTGCACCTGTTGCGGGTTCGCTCCCGAACAGGCGACGATCACCAGCGTGCCGAGAACCGTGAGAGGAAGAAGACGCGCGAGCGACAGTTTCATTGTTTACCCCAGCAAACGTTGACGTATTTCGTTGAAAGCAGCGATGAGAGAAATGATCATTCGTCGATTTTGACGAATCGGGACGACGTTCGGATAGGGATGTGGGTCCAATAGGTCTTTCCATCTTGCCGCAGAAAGAACGTCTGAAGTGCGACGGTTTCTGACATGTTTCCGCGCGGATCGTCCTTTCTTTCGTGCAAGAGAATGATGACTTCACCCTTATCCATCCATACGAGATCTCCTGCATTCTGACCCACTACAGTGACGGGTCCACCCATGAACCTGTAGACGTTCGACATGTCAGTACCGCAGGATGATGACGAACAACCACCAGAAGAACCAGAAGATGCACGGGATCGCAGAGACGATGATTCCCCACGAAGCTGCCGTGTCGTTTCTGTTGCGTCGAAGAGCGATCATGGAGACGATCATTCCCAATAACGACAAGGACCCGAAGGTGATGAAACCTCCGAGTCCGAGCATGAGTCCGATCATGCCCAGTTTGTTACCGAACTTCATCGTTGTACTTGCCTCTCGTCGACAGTTGCCTGTACGGGGAAGTCGTCTGCATCTAGTCTCTCCTTGACGAGCGCTGCCGTGGGTTTGCAACGGGTGGCGGGCTTGATCAACTTCGATCCGCCCTGGAGGAGCTGAACGCTCGAGGGCGAACGGCTACTGCACGTGATCGTCTCCGTGATGGTGTACGGAACGGGCGCGAGCTCGAAGTGGTGGATTGAACACCCGACGAAGGAGAGAACGATGATCGCGAGCGCAACAAACTTCATTGCGAGTCTTCTTTCAGAGTGATAGTCCACCACGGACGACTAAAACAACTAAGAGGAGCGTCGATCCATGCGATCGTTCCGTCTACCATCAACGCGAGGACGACAGGTTCTCCGTTGAAGTGATGACGAAAGACATCTCCCACCACGAGGAAAGGTCGTTCCTTGTCGATCCAGAGCATGTCACCCTTCTTCAGGTAGACTTGGGCCATACGCTCACCAGCAGAACGATGATCTTGTACTCCGTGCACATCACACCAACGATGAGCGCCAGCATGAGAGCGTAGAGCTCGATCTTCACTTTAAGATCTTCCTCCATTTCGATCACTCCCAGTACGTACCGATGAGCTCGTGCGTTTGAGGGAAGTGCTCTTGAAGCTCATCGGGAACTCCTCCGTCGTCATCTCCGGTGATGAGGAGCTCGCATTCCTTTTCTGTTGGTAGACGACCGACCACACCAAAGTCAGTACGAAGCACATCCTTCAGAATGATCTTATCCAAGACGATATGAGAGTCCGAGAACGCCCAGTTGCACAGGGA
>Ga0184615_10000067_pt1 | contig 63818 bp, 61 predicted proteins | sample PLM4_65_coex_FD_133134 | JGI IMG/M metagenome (GOLD analysis project Ga0184615, IMG submission 133134) | Groundwater sediment microbial communities from an aquifer in East River, Colorado, USA - PLM4_65_coex | ecosystem: Environmental > Terrestrial > Soil > Riparian zone | place: USA: East...
AAGGATACCGATGTTCACCGGGATCGTGGAAGAGATGGGGAGTGTGAAGGCGCTCCGGCGTGATGCGGGAGCGGCCCGTTTGACAATATCCGCTTCAAAGGTTCTCGGCGATAGTGCGCCCGGCGACAGCATCTGCGTGAACGGCGTCTGTCTCACCGTCGTCAATATGACGAAGAGCGATTTTTCTGCAGATGTTGCGGTGGAAACGCTGAAGGTCACGAATCTCGGTGATCTGCGGACCGGCTCAAAGGTCAATCTTGAGCGGGCCCTCCAGCTGTCGGCACGGATCGGCGGCCACCTGGTGAGCGGTCACGTTGACGGTGTGGGACGCATCCGTGAGAGGCGCGAAGAGGGCAATGGCTGGCGGATCTTCATCGATGCGCCGGAGACTGTCCTTCGATATGTAATTAAAAAAGGCTCGATTGCGATAGACGGAATCAGCCTTACCGTTGCCGATGTTGATAAGACCGGTTTTTCCATCGCCATGATACCTCATACCGCGAAGCTTACGACGCTGGGGTTCAAGTCAGCGGGTGATGGTGTCAATCTGGAGTCGGACTTGATCGGGAAATACGTTGAACGGCTTCTGCAGGGCAGGGTCGAGGGCGGGGTGAGCCTGGACCTCCTGAGGAAGAACGGATTTTTATGATAAAAGGGTTCGGGGTTCAGGGTTCAGGGTTCAGAAAGGCGTAGTGTCCCTTCCCGCAGTTACTGGCCCCCGTACTCCGTACCCTGAATTGATTAGAGGTGATTAAATGAAGTTCAATACAATTGAAGAAGCCATCGACGATATTAAAAACGGAAAAATGGTCATCCTTGTTGATGATGAGGACCGGGAGAACGAAGGGGATCTGACCATGGCCGCGGAGGCCATAACGCCCGAGGCCATCAATTTCATGGCCATGCACGGCCGCGGGCTCATCTGCCTGTCGCTAACGTCCGACCGCGTGGATCAACTGCAGCTCCCGATGATGACCACGGACAACACGTCATCATTTGGTACGGCGTTCACTATTTCCATCGAGGCGAAGAAGGGCGTGACCACGGGCATTTCCGCGGCTGACCGGGCGACGACGATCTTGACCGCCATCAATCCCAAGTCCAAGCCAACTGACCTGGCCCGTCCGGGGCATGTGTTCCCGCTCCGCGCACGAGTGGGCGGCGTGCTTCAGCGCGCAGGCCAGACCGAAGGGTCCGTGGACCTTGCCCGGCTTGCGGGACTGTATCCGGCAGGCGTGATCTGCGAGATCCTCAACGATGACGGCACGATGTCCCGCGTACCGCAGCTCATGGAATTCGCGAAAAAATTCCACCTGAAGATCATAACGGTGAAGGACCTGATCGCCTACCGGGTCAGAAAAGAATCGCTCGTGCGCCGTGTGGCGGTCACAAAAATGCCGACCAGTCACGGGAGCGATTTTACCGCCATCCTCTACGCGAACGATATCGATCGGATGAACCACATCGCCCTGGTAAAGGGCGACATCAAGCCCGATGATGAGGTCCTCGTGCGGGTGCACTCCGAGTGCCTTACCGGCGATGTATTCGGTTCGCTTCGCTGCGACTGCGGCGATCAGCTCCACAACGCCATGAAGATAATCGACGACGAGGGCAAGGGCGTGATCCTCTACATGCGTCAGGAAGGGCGCGGCATCGGCCTCGAGGGCAAGCTCAGGGCCTACGAGCTTCAGGACCAGGGCAAGGACACGGTTGAGGCGAACCTTGCACTCGGATTCAAGGCCGATCTCAGGGACTACGGCGTCGGCGCTCAGATCCTGCGCGACCTTGGTGTCCGCAAGATCCGGCTGCTTACGAATAATCCGAAAAAGATCGTGGGTCTTGAAGGCTACGGATTGACCGTCGTGGCGCGCATGCCGATCGAAACACATCCCCATTCCAAGAACATCCACTACCTTAAGGTGAAGAAGAACAAGCTGGGGCATATACTGGAGAAGGTGTAAAAATATTGCAGAATGCGGATTGCGGATTGCGGAATAACAAGTCAAATCCGAAATTGAAGGAGAGGCAGTGATGGCGAAGATAATTCAGGGAGATTTGAGCGGCAAGGGTCTGAAGATCGGGATTGTCGCGGCCCGGTTCAATGATTTCATCACAAGCAGGCTGGTGGACGGCGCTCTCGATGGGCTGCAGCGGCACGGGGTAGCCGAGGCCGACATTGAAATTGTGAGGGTCCCGGGGGCTTACGAGATCCCGCTTGCCGCCAGGATGCTTGCTCAATCCAGGAAATTCCAAGCTATCATCTGCCTCGGTGCGGTGATCCGCGGCGCAACGCCGCATTTCGAGTATGTGAGCGCGGAGGTGAGCAAGGGGGTGGCCTCGGTTTCGATGGATTCGGGTCTGCCGGTCATCTTCGGGGTTCTGACCACCGATACCATTGAACAGGCGATCGAGCGCGCTGGCGCCAAGAGCGGCAACAAGGGCTGGGACGCGGCCCTTTCCGCCATCGAGATGGCGAACGTCATGAAGCAGTTGGCCTAACAGAGGATGCATGCACAGGAACGGCGGTCAGGCGACAGGGTATGAAGAGACGCAAGGCAAGGGAGTATGCGCTCCAGATATTGTTCCAGCTTGATATCAGAAAAGAGAAACCTTCGGCTGTGGTCCTGAGGCATTTCTGGACAGAGTACCAGCCCGACGACGAGGTCAAGGCCTTTGCCGAAGAGATCATCAAGGGGACGTATAAGCATCTTGCTGAAATCAACAAGCTGATCCATGAGTGCGCGAAGAACTGGAGCCTCGACCGCATGGCCGTGGTTGACCGCAATGTGCTCAGAATGGCGGTGTACGAGATTCTCCACCGGATGGATATCCCCACCAGTGTTACAATCAACGAGGCTATTGAGATCGCCAAAAAATTCGGCACCGAAGAATCAGGTTCGTTCGTGAACGGCATTCTGGACAGTGTTGCCAGGACGACCGGCAACCTCGATGAGAGAAGGACCGGGTCGTCGTAATTCCCGTTTGACATGAAGGCACGATGACACAACGAAGATAGTCATTACGGTCAATGCGATGTTCTTCGGCATGTTTGTCCGCGTGTGAAATGTCGATCATTTCGGACCGTTAAAGAGTGAGTCGCAGGAAGAAGAGGCGATGTCCAGCGTGACGGTGAAGGTAATTCTCCAGGACATAAAAAAACTTGCGACAGAAGCCCTGATCGTCGGTTTCTATGAGGATGTTCGTCCGCTGAAAGGCTTTGCCGGAGAGCTCGACTGGCTGCTCTGCGGCGCTCTTTCATCCCTCATTCTCACAAAGAAACTCCGGGGATCGCTCGGTGATGTGGCCCTCGTCACCTCACAGGGCAAGCTGCCCGCGCAAAAGATCTTTCTGGTAGGGATGGGATCCCGGGCCGGGTTGACGCTGACAACACTGAGAAGTGCGGCCAGGACTGCGGCTGCCAGCGCCGTGGGGGCAGGCGTCAGGAGCGCGGCAATTGAATATTTTCCGACCGCTGATATGCCGCTGGACGGTGGTGTAAACGCACTGCATCAAGGGTTGAACGAGGGCGCCGGCGGTCGCAGCTTCGATGTCCAATTGCTGGCTTCGGATGCCGTTGCCTACGAAAAGCTTTCCCGATCGCTTAACCAATAACGTAATCAGGAGCAGCCGATGATCCCTCGCTACAGCAGACCGGAGATGACCAGTCTCTGGGAACCGGAGAACAGATACCGCGCCTGGCTTGAGGTGGAGATCCTTGCGTGCGAGGCGAACGCCAAACGGGGGTTGATCCCGGTGCGTGCGCTCGCGACCATCAAGAAAAAAGCCGACTTCAAGGTCAAACGGATCGACGCTCTTGAAAAGATCGTGAAACACGACGTCATCGCCTTCCTGACCGCTGTGGGCGAGCAGGTCGGCCCTGATTCCCGCTACATCCATCTCGGGCTCACGTCCTCGGATGTCCTCGACACCTCGCTCGCCGTGCTCATGCGGCGGTCATCGGACATCATCATCGACGATATCCACCTCGTTCTCAAAACGCTCAAAAAGAAGGCCTTGCGGTATAAAAAAACGGTCATGATCGGCCGATCACACGGTGTGCACGCTGAGCCGGTGACCTTTGGTCTCAAGATGGCCCTCTGGTACGAGGAAATGCAGCGTGCGCTGGAACGCATGCTGCGGGCACGGGACGTGATCAGCGTCGGCAAGGTTTCGGGGGCGGTCGGGACCTTTGCGAACATCGATCCTTTTGTAGAAACGTATGTATGCCGCAAACTGGGTCTTAAACCCGAACCGGTGGCGACGCAGGTGGTGCAGCGTGACCGGCATGCCGAGTTCCTGACAGCGCTTGCGCTCATAGCGTCGTCGATCGAAAAATTTTCCATTGAGCTTCGCCATCTGCAACGGACCGAGGTGCTTGAGGCGGAGGAGTATTTCTCGGAAGGCCAGAAAGGCTCTTCCGCCATGCCGCATAAACGGAACCCGATCTCAGCCGAAAATCTTTCCGGTCTTGCCCGCGTCGTGCGATCGAACTCGATCGCTGCGATGGAGAACGTTGCCCTGTGGCACGAGCGGGACATCAGCCATTCGTCGGTCGAGCGGATCATCATCCCCGACAGCACCATTCTCATTGATTACATGCTGGCGCGATTCAATACTCTGATCGACAAGCTGTTTGTATATCCCAAGAACATGCAGCGCAATATGGCGCTCTCCAGGGGGCTTTTCCATTCAGAGGCCGTGATGCTTGCGCTGGTGGGCAAGGGGATCACGCGCGAGGCCGCTTACTCGATTGTGCAGCGGAACGCCATGGAGGTATGGAAACTGGGCGGTGATTTCAAGCAGCGGCTGAAGAACGATCCGGATATCCGCAGGTACCTGAACAGCAAGGAGATCGATGACTGCTTTGCCCTTTCGCACACGCTTATGAACGTTGATTATATTTTTAAGAGGGTCTTTAAAAAAAGGAACCAATAATCACCACGATGGCCAAGAAGAGGGCCACACTGAGGCACGAAGACTCGAAGTTAACCGAGCATGTCTTTCTCAGTGCCGTAGTGTTTTCGCGGTGAAAAGGATGTGTGAAAATTATGTTCGACAAATTTCATGAAGAATGCGGCGTGTTCGGGATCTTTGGCCATCCCGATGCGGCGAACCTCACCTATCTGGGTCTTTACGCACTGCAGCACCGCGGCCAGGAATCGGCAGGTATCGTATCATCCGACGGCAAGCGTCTGTACGGCGAGAAGGCCATGGGTCTCGTGGCCGACATCTTCACGGAAGAACGCATCAAGAGGCTTCCCGGTCACATGGCCATCGGACATAACCGTTATTCGACCACCGGCGATAGCACTGCAATCAACATACAGCCCATTCTCGTGAATTTCGCACTCGGCGGCCTTGCCGTCGCCCACAACGGCAACCTGGTGAACGCGGGCATTCTCAAGGACGAACTCGAGGCTTACGGCTCGATTTTCCAGTCAACCATGGACAGCGAGGTGATCATTCATCTCATTGCCCAGTCGCGCATGCCCACCCTGCACGAACGGATCGTTGATGCCCTCAGCCATGTTCAGGGCTCTTACAGTTTGCTCATCATCACCGAGGAGGAACTGATCGCTGTACGCGACCCGAACGGGTTTAGACCGCTCTCGCTTGCCGAACTTGACAACGGATACGTTGTCGCATCCGAGACCTGCGCCTTCGATCTGATCGAGGCGACCCACATACGCGACATCGCGCCGGGCGAGATGATCGTGATCAATAGCCACGGCATCCGTTCATCGTTTCCCTTCAAGCCGGCGGAGCCGTCCCACTGCATTTTTGAGTTCATCTATTTTGCCAGACCGGACAGCATGGTCTTCGGCCAGAACGTATATACCATCCGGAAGAATTTCGGCAGACAGCTCGCCCGCGAGTCCGGTATCGATGCCGACGTCGTCATCCCTGTTCCTGATTCCGGCGTGCCCGCGGCCCTGGGATATTCTGAAGAGTCGGGGATCCCCTTTGATACCGGCCTGATCAGGAACCACTACGTAGGCCGCACCTTCATCGAGCCGCGCCAGACCATCAGGCACTTCGGGGTCAAGATCAAGCTTAACCCGGTCAGGGATGCGCTCAAAGGCAAACGTGTGGTCGTGGTGGACGATTCTATCGTGCGCGGCACCACCAGCAAGAAGATCATCAAGATGATCAGAAACGCCGGCGCCGCGGAGATTCATATGCGCATCAGTTCTCCGCCGACCTCGTACCCCTGCTTCTACGGCATCGACACCCCAACGAGACAGGAACTCATTGCTTCGACGCACAGTATCGAAGAAATCAGAAAGTACATAACCGCGGACACGATAGGATATATCAGCATGGACGGCATTGAGAAGGTTGTGCCGCACCGCATGAATTATTGCTCCGCCTGTTTCGACGGGGAGTATCCTGTGCCGTTCCCCGGAGAAAAGATGCTGCAGCTTGGATTGTTTGATAAGTAATAGGAAAATATTATTACCACGGATGGCCACGGATAAAACCTGAAAAATGGATCTAAAATATAAAGTCTTCTTATCCGTGTGTATCCGTGAAAATCCGTGGCAAACGAGTTGGTTTTGTTTTTTATTGTTGTTCTGTGTTCATCTGTGGTTACATTGGAGAAATGGGGAGAATGGTGCCGAGGCGCAGAATCGAACTGCGGACACGAGGCTTTTCAGGCCTCTGCTCTACCAACTGAGCTACCTCGGCAGTTTTTGACGACTGCTTGACGAGACGGTAAAATAGCAGAGTAGTAGGCAGCTTGTCAAGGATTTTTCTTTTGCCGATAAAGGAAAAGGGTTTTCCATCCCTGCCTTGTTTAACGAGAAGTCGTTAACCAAAATGTGCTTTTACATGAAACGTGGTTCTGCATCTCTATAGAATTGTCAGTGACCCCTTGTACTATCCATCCTCACCAGGTTCTTGCTTTGGTCAGTTTCAGTTGTTGATACAGGTTTTTTCCAATTCAGTTTAGGCTGCCTTTAAATATTTGTTTTGCGTTTGCCGATCGCATTGCACGCGTCCGAAAAGTATTACCTTGACTTTAGTTACCATTGTTTGGTAAAATTTCCGCTATCAGTTTGATATGACAAGCAAATTCCATGAATAAAGAAATCTCCGAAATAGCCAAGTTAACGGGTCGTATTTCAAAAGACCCCAAGTCAAAGCTTTTTGTTCCGCTCGCGGAAGAGTATAAAAAAGCCGGGGACATTGATATGGCTATCCATGTGCTTTTGGAGGGGCTGAAAAGAAATCCGGAATATGTAATCGCACGGTCATCACTTGGCAAACTTTTGATTGCAAAGGGAGATTTGGCAGGCGCACAACGGGAATTTGAAGATATCGTGAAGATCAGTCCGGACAATCTTATGGCCCAAAAAAAGTTGGGCGATCTTCTCATTCTTCAGAACAGGCCTCATGATGCGCTTTCGCATTATAAAATTGCCCATTCTCTCAACCCCGATGATGGGGAGCTGGCTTCCCTGATGTTGGATGTCGAGGCAGGTCGGGATGTCAGTTCAAAGATCCAAGTTACGAAGGCGAAGACAACTGCTGAAAAGGCGGTAAAACAGGATCCGTCGGCATCGGAAGCATCCCCGAAGTTGACGCCAGGACTTATTCCTCCGCAACCATCAAGTGTCGGTCCAATAACACCTATTGAAACGCCGCCCGCGTCTCCAGAGGTGGTGCCGGCGCCGATTTCAGAGATGGCAAAGGCACGGGCAGTTTCGGTGACGGAAATGGAAGAGCCGGAAGAGGTTCTTGTCGTGGAGCCGCTGGAGCCGGAAACTTCCACACAGGAATCGCCGGCGGCCGGCATTATTCTTCCTGGGCTTGATGAACAGCAGGCAGCACCTTCGGCGGTCGCGGAAGAAAGTTTTAACTTTGATTTTCCTGCAGGCGATCAACTCCCGGATTCGCCGGTTATCAGCCAGGACATCGTGCATGAAACAGACACGCTCAACGGTGATGACGGATTAATCCCCACGGGTGTTTCTGAGAAAACAGATGCGGACGGGATCATTGATAGCGGGTTCGGCGAAGAGGTTATTGAACAAGTACCTGAACCATCATTTGGAGATGTTTCGGAAAAATCGGATGACTTCACGACCGACACGCTCGCGGAGCTTTATATTTCCCAGGGCTTCTTTGAAAAAGCCATTGAAATTTACGAGCGGATGCTGGTTGATAAGCCCAACAGCCGGGGGTTGCAGGACAAGCTGTCGTGGGTGAGGGCCGAGGTTGCCCGAACGGTTGCTCCCGAGTCGGAACAAAAAAAAGAAGAGGATATTTTCTCCGCACAGAAGGCGGAGGAATACGTTCCTTTTTCCGAAGCCGGTGAGGTGGCGACAGAACCGCTGGAAGATCATTTGCCTCAACAAAATGAGGACGCCGCGGGCTTTAATCCCGAGGCAGGCGCTCAAGCCAGGGAATATGTCCCGACAATAGAACCGGACGAAATTCTGATAGAACCTGAGGTTATGGCGGAGCCGGATGAATTCGGGCAGGGCGAAAAGTCAGAGGAAGAGAACACGTTCTCAGAGTCCGGGGAGTATAAACCCGCTTCAGGCCCGATAGAGCAACCATCAATAAGGGACGACGCACAGCCTAATGTATTCGTGGCCTCTCCTGTTCAGGAGCCACCACACAAGGATTTTGAACCGCGGGAGTATGTCCCGCCTGACCGGGAACAGAAGCTCCCGGAACCAGCTTCTCAAGAGGAACGCGCGACACGCGTCCTCAATAGTGCCGGGCGCAAGGAAACGATTGCGCGTTTGGAATCGTGGCTCACTATTATCAAAAAGGAGAAATAAATGTCCTTTTCCGAAATACTGAAAGAAGTGGTCACTAGTACGGAAGGAGCCCTTGGCTCGCTGATCGTGGGTCTTGACGGTATTCCGGTTGAAGAATACACCGTGAGCGGCGATGTGGACGTCCAGTCCATGACCGTAGAATTCTCTGCGCTCCTCAAAGAAATAGAGAGAGGTTCCCAGTCGGCGGAGATAGGATCCACGCGGGAAGTGACGGTCATCGCGGACAAGGCCGTGATCATGCTGCGCCGGCTGAACGATGAGTATTTTTTTGTTTTGATCCTGAAACCCGACGGGAATTTCGGTAAAGGAAGGTTCATGCTTCGGATGTCGGCGCCGAGGCTGCTCAAAGAGTTCTGAGAAAATTGACTTTTCCGAGCTGCGCGGTCGTTCTAGAAACTGCCTTGGGCAGTTTTTTATTTTGTACGGGGGAAACATGAAGATCCTGGTCATTCACGGACCCAACCTGAACCTTCTCGGCAAACGCGAGCCGGATATATACGGCTCGTTCACGCTCGACGATATCAATAACCGGCTGTCCTCGCTTGCAAAGGAGCTCGGCGTCGAGGTATCGTTCTACCAGTCGAATCATGAGGGCGAGCTGGTCCAGAAGATCCAGGACGCCATGGGCGTCTACGGGGCCATCGTGATCAATCCAGGCGCGTACACGCATACCAGCGTGGCGCTCCGGGACGCGATTTCATCCACCGGCATTCCGACCGTGGAAACGCATATCTCCAATATCTATAAGCGTGAGGAATTCCGGAAGCATTCGTATATTTCCGGTGTGGCAATAGGGCAGATTACCGGCTTTGGCGCCGACAGCTACCTCCTTGCGTTGAGGGCAGCGGTCGGGTTCGTGAAGGCCGGTGGGAGCAAGACGCCATGAGGAGGCCGGAACAAGACCGTCTCGCCAGGCTCAGGCAGAGCATGAGTGAAAACGGACTCGGTGCACTTCTCGTCACCAGGCGCGAAGACGTCCGCTATCTGAGCGGATTTACCGGTTCGTCTGGTTCCCTGCTGGTTGCTTCCAACAGGTCATGTCTGATCACCGATTTCCGATACGACGTGCAGGCCCGCAAGGAAACGACTGGCTTCACGATCCTGATCCAGAAAACCGATCATTTCACTGCTATTCGGGATGCCGGCGAGCGTATGGGTGTTGGTACGCTTTGGTTTGACGAATCAGCGATTTCGGTCGAAGGGGTCAAAAACTTAAAAAAAAAGGGATTCAAGCTCAAGGGACACGTTGATCTGGTCAAGACGCTCAGACAGCTGAAAGACAAACAGGAACTTGTGAATATTCGCACGGCCATCCGCCGCGCCGAGGAAGCGTTCCTGGAGCTGAAGGCGGATATCAAACCGGGCACCACGGAGCAGGGGCTCGGATCGAAGCTCGAATATCTGATGCGTAATAAAGGTTCCCGCAAGGCGGCTTTTGATACCATTGTGGCTTCAGGCGTTCATGGGGCCATGCCCCACGCCTCGGTCACAAACCGCCGCATTAAAAAAGGCGATCTGGTGACCTTCGACTTCGGCGCCGAGGCGAACGGATATTTCAGTGATATGACGCGGACCTTCTGTGTCGGGAAGCCTTCCGCACGGCAGAGGGAGGTCCACGAGCTTGTGCTGCAGGCCCAGTCAATGGCGATCCGGAGCGTCGGTATCGGTGTTCCGTGCAGGTCTGTCGACGCTGCCGCACGGGGGGTCATCAAAGAGGCAGGACACGGAAAGCACTTTGGTCATGGCACCGGACACGGCGTCGGGCTTATGGTGCATGAAGGGCCGTCCGTCTCTCCGCTGTCCAACGATACTGTTGAAGAGGACATGGTTTTCACTGTCGAGCCCGGAGTGTACATCCCAGGCTGGGGAGGGGTTCGGATCGAAGACATGGTCCAGGTAACTGGAAAAGGCGCCAGGGTGCTGACCACGCTGCCACGGGAGCTAGATGGTCTTAGTAACATCTAAGTTGAATTTTCAGAATGGCAAGTCTCGTGAGTTGTTAGCAGAGAGGTCAAAAGATACTTATATCATATTGCAACACGAAAGGGAGGTAGTGCGAAGTGCCGGTATCCACAACAGAGTTTAGAAATGGTTTGAAAATTGAGATCGACGGAGAACCGTACGTGATCGTGGAGTTTCAGCATGTGAAACCCGGCAAGGGCGGGGCGTTCGTGAGGACCAAGTTCAAAAGCCTGAAATCAGGGAACGTGACCGACAAGACATTCAGGGCGGGTGAAAAAGTCGACGTCCCCAACCTCGAGGAAAAGACGATGCAGTACCTCTATGGGGCCGACAAGGACCGTGTGTTCATGGATACCACCAGCTACGAACAGATATCCCTGAACGAAAAGCAACTCGGCGACAGTATCAATTATCTCAAAGAGAACATGGAAATCAAGGTCCTCTATCACAAGGGCATGCCGATAAACATTGAAGTGCCCATGTTTGTGGAGCTCGTGATCGCCAAGACCGATCCGGGGGTACGGGGCGACACTGCTTCGGGGGGCTCCAAGCCGGCAACCCTCGAGACCGGCGCCGTGGTCAAGGTGCCGCTTTACATGAACGAAGGCGATGTCATCAAGGTTGACACGCGCACGGGGACCTTTATCGAGCGGGTTAAGAAATGACGCATTCGAAAGAATCATAATGCGTCACCCTGAACGAAGTGAAGGGTCTGTTACTGATTGATGATCAAGATTTCTCGCTCGCTCGAAATGACACAAACTCGCGTGTTCGGACTTCTTACGAGACCATCAAGAAGTAGAGTTGTTTATTAGCACACCGACGGCGTGAAAAAGGAGTAGTCATGAACCTGAAAGAGATCAAGGAACTGATAGAGCTGATGAAAAACACCGACATCTCGGAAATGGAGATAGAACGTTCCGGCGTGAAAGTGCGGCTCAGGAAGGGTGGTGACGTCACCTTCCATCCCTCGATGCCGCGCATGGAATATCCCCCCGCCGCGATCGTGGCGCCGGCGGTCACTGTTGCGCCGGCGACCGCGGGTGTTGCCGAGCAAGCGGCGGAGCCGGTCAAGACGAACCTCATCAAGGTAACCTCTCCCATTGTCGGCACGTTCTACCGGTCAAGTTCTCCGGACAAACCGCCGTATGTGGAGGTCGGCGATGTCGTGAAAAAAGGCCAGGTGCTCTGCATCATCGAGGCAATGAAACTCATGAATGAGATCGAGAGCGAGGGCGGGGGGAAGATCGTTCAGGTCCTGGTGGAGAGCGGAGCCCCTGTAGAGTATGGCGAGCCGCTTTTCGTGATCGAGCAGGATTAGGACTGCAATGTGAAATTGAAGTGACTACTCAGGTGGATGGACTGAAGGTAAAGAGTTTTAGAGGAATTCAAGTAACTGCTCTTCAGTCTTCAGCTTACATACCCGGGTAGTTATGATTTGAGGTGAGTGAGTGTTTAAGAAAATATTGATCGCCAACCGCGGCGAGATCGCACTCCGTGTCATCCGGGCATGCAAGGAGATGGGTATCAAGACCGTTGCGGTGCATTCCACCGCGGACGCAAATTCGCTTCACGTCCGTTTCGCGGATGAGAGCGTGTGCATCGGTCCGCCGAAGAGTGCAGACAGCTATCTGAATGTACCGAGCATCATCAGTGCCGCTGAGATCACTGATGCCGAGGCCATTCACCCCGGCTACGGCTTCCTGGCAGAGAACTCGAGTTTCGCCGAAATCTGCAACTCCACGGGGATCCGGTTCATTGGACCGAGCCCCGAGAGCATCAAACAGATGGGAGACAAAGCCAGGGCGCGGGAAACGGCGAAGAACGCAGGGGTGCCCGTGCTGCCGGGCAGCAACGGCGTGGTGACCGAGGAGAGCAGCGCCATTGAGATCGCGCGGGAGATCGGATTCCCGGTGATCGTCAAGGCCGCCGCGGGCGGCGGCGGCAAAGGCATGCGCGTGGTGATGGAAGAGTCTGAGTTCGCCAATGCCTTTGTCATGGCCCAGACCGAGGCGCTTGCGGCGTTCAGCAACGCCGACGTCTACCTGGAGAAGTATATCCTTCAGCCGCGCCATATCGAGATACAGCTTATGGCCGACGAAAAAGGGAACACGGTCTACCTCGGCGAGCGCGAATGCTCCATCCAGCGCAGGCACCAGAAGCTCATCGAGGAAGCCCCCTCCGTCATTGTCACCGAAGCCTTGCGAAAACAGATGGGAGATATGGCCGTAGCCATTGCAAAATCCGTCAAGTACCGCAACGCAGGCACGATCGAGTTCCTGCTGGACGAGAACGGGAAATACTACTTCATGGAGATGAATACCCGTATCCAGGTCGAGCACCCGGTAACGGAGATGGTGACGGGAATCGATTTGGTGAAGGAGCAGATCCGCATCGCGGCGGGACTGCCGCTTTCGTTCACCCAGGGTGACATCAGGATCAAAGGACACAGCATCGAATGCAGGATCAACGCCGAAGACCCGGAAAAGTTCACTCCCTCGCCGGGAACGATCACCGCGTTTAATCCCCCGGGAGGCCTCGGCGTCAGGGTGGAAACCGCCGCGTATACTCAGTACGTGATCCCGCCCTATTATGATTCGATGATTGCCAAATTGGTCGTGCATGCGGCGACGAGGATCGATGCCATCATGAGGATGCAGCGTGCGCTGAATGAGTTCATCATCGAAGGGGTCAAGACCACGATCCCCATGCATAAAAAAATTCTTGACGACCCTCAATTCCAAAAGGGCGATATTTCCACGAAGTTCATGGAGCGGTACAATAATCCTACATCGTGATATGAAAGGGCTCTGCCTGATCCTTGATCAGGATTTACTCCGCGTCAGTCCGGACCGGGCGATGCGACAGGCGCTGGCCGCAGGGGTGAATACCTTCCAGTACCGGAACAAGAACGGGGCGCGAAAAAATATTTATGAAACTGCATTGATGCTTTCCCGGCTTGCCGGGAAAGCACAAGCGTGTTTCATTGTCAATGACCATGCCGATATCGCAGCGGCAGTTGATGCAGACGGCGTGCATCTGGGTCAGGACGACCTCCCGATCGAATTCGCGCGAACGCTGCTCGGCAGGGACAAACTCATCGGAATTTCAACCCATAATCTTGAACAGGCCCGCGCAGCAGAGGCCGCTGGCGCAGATTATATAGGGTTCGGCCCCATCTTTAAAACCTCTACCAAGGATGCGGGAACAACGCAGGGGATACGGAACCTGACCATCATCAAGAATTCAGTCGCCATCCCGGTCATTGCGATCGGCGGCATCAACCAGGCAAATGTGCAGTTCGTTGCACAGACCGGCGCGGATGGCGCGGCGGTTATATCGGTCGTGCTGGCCGCCCCTGATCTAAGGTTCGCTGCGGAGCAGCTGGTCAGCATATGGATCAATGAAATTGCAAAAATTACCACGGGGAATGGAGAGAAATAATCTTTTAGATAGTTATAATCTCTGCGATGCTCTGTGGTTATCGTTTGAAAGTACAATGACGAATTTCAGGAGGGGTACATGAAAAAATTTATTTTACTTCTTTTCATAGTGATGCTCTTCGGGTGCTCCCACCAGGACGACAAGGTGATCAGGATCGGCGCTGCAGGCCCCATGACCGGAGACCAGAGCAAGATGGGCATCGACCTGCGGAACGGCGTCGAACTCGCCGTTGCTGAATGGAATGAAAAAGGCGCCCTCCTGGGGAAAAAGATCCTGGTGGTCCCGGGTGATGATCAGGCGGACCCGAAACAGGCAGTGTCGATCGCAAATAAGTTCATCAACCAGAAGGTTAATGCTGTCGTGGGGCATTGGAATTCCAACTGCTCCATTAACGCGTCAACGTATTACAACGCCGCGAACATCGTCTCCATCAGCCCGGCCTCAACAAATCCCCGCCTTACCCAACAAGGGTATAAGACCGTTTTTCGCGTATGCGGCACCGATGACCAGCAGGGAGGCGTTGCAGCGGAATTTGTTCTGAAAACAGTGAAGCCGAAACGGGTTGCCGTTCTCCATGACAAGACGACGTACGGTCAGGGTCTCGCGGATTATTTCAAAAAAGCCGTGGAAACCCAGGTACCGGTGGTTTTTTACGACGGGATCCAGACACGGGACCCTGATTATAAAGCGGTATTGACCTCAATGAAACAAAAGAATCCGGACGTCTATTTCTTCGGCGGCGTTTATCCCGAGGCCGGGAGGCTCGTGCGCCAGGCCAAAGAGGTGGGGCTGAACATTCCCATGATCACCGGGGACGGCGTGTATGATCCAACGTTCATAGCTATTGCAGGTAAATCCTCCGAAGGGACCTATGTGACGTTCGGTAAAGACCCATCTGGACTGCCGACATCCAAAACGTTCAATGAAAAATACACCGCTCAATACGGCGCTCCAGGACCGTACTCCATCTATGCGTATGATGCTGCCAACGTCATTCTTACCGCTATTCAGCAGACAGGGACGACGGACGGCTTGAAACTAGCGGAGTACATATCCAGGAACACCTTTAAGGGTGCTTTTGGCGACATATCTTTTGACAAGAACGGCGATGTGACCAAAGCGCCCTATGTGGTGTGGCAGGTAAGGGACGGGAAGTTCGTGCAAGTACAGTAACATTCAAAATTAATAATGCAAAGTGCAACATTGCATTATGCATGTTAATTTTTAATTTTACCTGCTGCCTTCCGAATTCAAATTATGTTTACCCAGCAGCTCATAAACGGCCTTGCCCTCGGCGCGGTATATGCACTCATCGCCCTCGGGTACACCATGGTGTATGGCATCCTCCAGCTCATCAATTTTGCCCATGGCGAGGTATACATGCTGGGGGCGTATCTCGGTATCATTGTTCTCGGCGTGCTGACCTATCTGGGACTTACCGCATACAGCCTGCCGCTGTCACTCCTGCTCACGGTTATCATATCCATGGCATTCTGCGCCGCCTATGGGGCGGTCATTGAACGCGTTGCCTACCGGCCTCTCAGAAATGCATCAAAACTTGCGCCGCTTATCAGCGCCGTGGGCATGTCGATCATCCTCCAGAATTTTGTGATGCTTGCCCAGGGCAAAGAATACAAGAACCTGCCGCCCATGCTCCCCTTAGAAGGGTTTACCATCTTAGGCGCCAATGTTTCACCGGTGCAAATATACATCCTGACCGCATCAATCCTGATCATGATCGGTCTTCACTTTTTTGTTGCGAGAACACGACTTGGCAAGGCCATGCGCGCTACGTCGCAGGACAGGGTCATGGCCGGTCTCGTGGGCATTAATATCAATCAGGTCATATCGATCACCTTTATGATCGGCTCTGCGCTTGCAGCCGTGGCCGGTGTCATGGTCACCCTCTATTACGGAGTGGTGCACTTCTTCATGGGCTATCTTGCGGGTATCAAGGCCTTCACCGCGGCCGTGCTCGGCGGCATCGGCAGCATTCCCGGCGCCATGCTTGGCGGGTTCATGCTCGGCCTTATCGAGAACTTCGGTGCGAGCTACATCTCGAGTGTTTACAAAGATGCCTTTGCATTTCTCGTTCTCATCGTCACGCTCATCATCCGTCCCGCGGGACTGCTGGGACAGAAATCTATTGATAAAGTATAGAAGCAACAACACATTTAAAGTATCACATCACAAATTAACACCAATAATACACGGAGGCTTTCATGTCTGATCTCAAAAAGATGTACAAGACTATCATGTCCGATAACTTTCCGCCGGAGATGACCATCACCTTCGGCGACCAGAAGCTGACATACCGCAAACGGTCATGGAGGCTTGCTGATGAAGGCTCCGGAGAGCTCATCGAAAAAGGACTGCGATATGGAGAGAACCCTGACCAGCAGGCGGCCATGTACCAGTTGGTGAGCGGAAACCTTATGCTCGCGGGGGTGAAGTTCATAGAACCCGGCAACGGTCTCGTGAGCGCTATTACCGAAGAACAGATGGTTCAGGCAGGCAAACATCCGGGGAAAACAAATTTTACCGATCTTGATAATGCCCTTAATATCCTGAAGTATCTGACGGACAGCCCTGCCGCGGTTATCATGAAGCACAATAATCCGTGCGGCGCGGCTCACGGAATGACTGTAGCTGAGGCATATGAACGGGCGAACATGGCTGACCGCATCGCAGCGTTCGGCGGCTGTCTTGTGGTCAACCGCCCGATGGATAAGCATACTGCCGAGATGGCGAGTGCAAACTATCTGGAAGTCGTCGCGGCGCCGGATTATGAGCAGGGCGCGATCGGGATATTGTCAAAACGAAAGAATCTTCGCATTATTAAACTGGAGAAGATTGCCGAGCTCGCCAAATACCGCGATATGAACACGGTGGAGTTCAAGGCGCTTATCGACGGCGGCATCATCGTCCAGCAATCACAGAAGAACGCGATCCGTACGAAGGAGGATTTCAAGGAAGCAAAGACGCTCTACAAAGGGAGGGAGTACAGCATCGAAAGGAAGCCGACGGACAAGGAATACGATGACATGCTGTTCGGATGGAACGTAGAGCAGGGGATCTCCTCTAATTCCGTTATCTATGTGAAAGACTGCGTCACCGTCGGCATCGGAACCGGCGAGCAGGACCGGGTGGGTGTTGCCGAGATCGCGATCTTCAAGGCATATACGAAATATGCGGACGCTCTCTGTTTCAAAAAATACGGGATCCCCTACAAGACCTTCGAGTTGGAAGCCGGCCAGGGCAAACGGGATAAGGGCGCGCTCAAGGAGATCGATGATCAGACCAGAAAAGACAAGGGAGGGCTTATCGGTTCGACCATGGTCTCGGACGCGTTTTTTCCATTCAGGGACGGCGTTGATGTGGGCATTAAGGAAGGGATCACGGCCATCGTGCAGCCGGGCGGTTCTGACAGGGATTTCGATGTTATCACAGCCTGTAACGAAGCAAACCCCAGGGTGACCATGATGTTTACCGGCCAGCGAGTGTTCAAGCATTAACGAGTAATTACGCTAGTCTCTCTCACGATACATCCCTCAGACTTGCCCGGGGAATGAATCCTGTGCACGTCTGAGGGTTATTATTTCGACGGCGCGCTATCGCGATGCAAACGAACGTCACGTGCAAGACGGACATATCCTCCGGTCTCCCGGATAGTCATCATGATCACAGCTATCCCTGTTTCACATCAAAGCCCTGATTTCCGGCAACTTTTCTTCAGCGGCCTCTTTGCCGCGTCTCAGCAATTCCATCGACTTCGACAGGTCATACAAGGGGATGTCCCTGGCATTCACCTGAATAACAACGTCCGCAAGCTTTTCCTCTTCACGCGCATTTCTTGACGCCCAAAGCGCCGAAAGGTGCGCCGCTATCTTGATGATATTGTCGAACTGTTCCAATTCGAGCGCCTTATAATTCACGTTTACCGCGACCACCTTTGTAATGCCAAATTCTTCCCGTACGGTCCTGACCGGCACCTGACTGGAAACGCCGCCATCGACGAGCACTTTATTATTGATCTCCGTGGGCGTAAAGATGACCGGCAGGCTGCAGCTGGCCTGGACTGCTTTTGCGATTGATCCGCTCGTAATAACGATCTTCTGCGCGGTTCGAAGGTCGGTGGCGACGGCGGCAAAGGGAAGCGGGAGGGCGGAGAACTTTTTAACCGGAAGGACGTCTTCCATGAACTCGAAGATCCCTTCACTGGAGATAAGGCCTGTTCGGGGGACGATGAACTTAAGTATATCCGTCCATTTGGCGTTTAACAGAATGCGGTGGATTTCAGAGACCGGCATGCCGGCGCAATAGAGAGCGCCGATGATGCTGCCGGCACTGGTCCCGGCTATGGCATGAATGGGGACCCCCTCCTGCTCCAGGACGTCCAGCACGGCGATGTGTGCAATGCCGCGTGCCGCGCCGCCTGAGAGGGCCAGCCCGATTCCCGGATTCGATGAAGAAGACATGATATGCCTGACGAGTATGCGGTCATTCCCGAGGGTTTAACCGGGACTATGGTTTAATGCACGGTTACTCAGGTGTTCAGGTCGGAGACTGAAGGCTGAAGAGATCATGTTTCAGGACGAAGGCTGATGTGTATCTACTTGAAGTTCTCTAAAACCTTTTCCCTTCGGTCTATCCACCTGCATCTTTACCATTCTACATCAATCTATCCACCGCATCGGAGAAGGCATCGTGTTTATTTGCCCGAAAGTTTGCTTACCACGTTTTTGACATGCGCTCCCATATCCTCAAATGCGTAGAGGATGCACAGATAGGTCGAAGAGGACTTGGGCGAGCATTCGCCGGTTACGAGCCGGTCTTCGTGGGCGGTCGCAAAATTGTTGGCCATGCGCTCCATGGCATCGGCATCGGCCATCGTTGTTTCGATTGCAGCTTGGACGCCGGTAACGGCGGCCTCGGCGGCCTTTTTGAGCACGTTTGTGGTCAGGGCGAAGAGTTTGCCGGTCTCATTGATGGCCTTGTCGCTGAAGAGTAAGCCTTCCTTGATCCTGGTGCGATTGCTATCGGTGATGCGTGTGATGCTGGTGGCGATCTTCTCAATGTGAGAGGGAACAGAAAGGAGCGTCCGCGCGTCACTTCTCGTTGAAGCCATTTTTGCGAGCGTGGCGGTCAGGACATCTTCCCTGGTATGGATCTCTTTAACAAGCCCATCGGCCTCATCCAGAGAGGCGAGCTTGTTCTTCATGAACCCGTCTTCTGCGAGTTCGAGCATCTCCTGTGTCTTGTGCATCAACAGGTATACTTCTTTTTTCAGGTCTTTTATAGTTTGTTCCGGCATATTGATGAAAGCTCCTTTCGATTATTCCTGATGCCTATCCGTGCGTGACGCACAAAATTGAGACTACTATATCAGAAAATCACTGAGATGACATGTTAATTTTATTTATCTCAATATATTAATGTTTAATAGATTTTGATTTAGAGATGCTCAGATTCAATGCCGTTCCAGCGTTGTTAATGCAGCCTAAACCGTGAACTGGTTCGACTCATGCTCACCATCATGAGCGAAAGTCGAATGACTTGAACTGGGAACCTGACAGCTGAGCAGTGCCCCTATGTCCATAAATATTTTAGCATATTTTATATGGCCCGGCGGATTTTTTCTTGACTTACCCCAGGGCCGCTGGTATAAACTAGAGCATTAAACAATTCATCGTGCAGCGGAGCGATCATGCCCTTTTTCGCAGGAGAAATCTTTATCAGCGAGGTCTATAAGAAACCGGTACTTGACCAGACGGGTGAAGAGATCGGTAAGCTTAAGGACATCATCGTGGGTTTGGGCGAGCCTTTTCCTGCGGTAACCTCCGTGGTCATTTCATCCGGCCAGGACACTTATCTGGTGTCCTGGGACATGATCAACCTCTTCAACCGACGCGTCATCTCGGTGAATGCGCGTATGGACGCCTTGAAACCTTCCGAGATCGCTTCGTCAGATATTCTCATATTCCGGGACCTCCTTGACAAACAGATCGTGGACATTAATGGAGCCAAGCTGGTGCGTGTCAATGACCTCGAACTCGGAGAAGTAAAAGGCAAACTCTGTCTGGTTGCGGCGGACATCGGCCTCCGGGGCCTCCTGCGCAGGCTCGGCGTGGAAAAACGCGGGGAAAAATTCCTGGCACTGCTCAAGTACAAACTCCAGCATAAGCTTATTTCCTGGACCTATGTCCAGACCGTGGAACCAAAGTTGACTCGGCTGACCTTGAGGGTCTCGCGCCAGAAAGTTTCGAGCCTCCACCCGGCGGATCTTGCCGAGATCATCAGCGAGGTTTCCCAGAAGGAGCGGACGGCCATGTTCGGCAGCCTCGACGTGGACACGGCCGCCGAGGCGCTGCACGAACTTGAACCCCGGGTCCAGGCTGACATCATCGACGAAATGTCCAAGGAACGGGCGTCCGATATCCTCGAGCGCATGCCGCCCGACGAGGCCGCCGACGTGCTCGGCGATTTGCCCGAGGCCAAGGCGCAGGAACTCATCAACCTCATGGAGAAGGAAGAGGCCGAGGACGTCCAGGAACTCATGGAGCACGAGGACAACACCGCAGGCGGTCTCATGACCACCGAATTCCTCGCATTCCCGCCGGACATGACCGTAGAAGAGGCGATCAAGGAACTGCGGCTCGAAGCGCCGGATGTGGAGACGATCTACTATCTCTATATTGTGGACCAGGACGAGCATGTCAACGGCGTGGTGTCTCTCAAGAACCTTATCCTCGCCATGCCGCAAACCCTTCTGGGCGATATCATGCTCACGCCGGTCAAAACGCTTCCGCTCGATGCCGAACAAAAGGACGTGGCCGAGTTCATCTCGAAGTACAACCTGCTTGCCGCCCCGGTGGTGGATGAGAAAGCCGTGCTCCGCGGGATCGTGACCGTGGACGATGTGCTGGATTTCCTCTTGCCGACCGCCTCGCGAAAGAAACGAAGAAAACTGTAACCTTATTCAAACCGCATTGTCTGAACGTCGAAGTGTGAAGAAAAATGACGAACATCCTGCCATCATCAGCCGCAGGTGTCTGGAGATGAACAACCGGTGAAGTTTGTTGAGTGGATAAAAAAAATAAAGGACAGACGGATCTTTCTAATCCTTGCCGTGATCGGACCTGGCGTGATCGCCGGGAACGCCGGTAACGACGCCGGTGGGATAGCCACGTATTCCATCGTCGGCGCCCGGGAGGGCTATGGTCTTCTGTGGGTCCTTGTTCTTCTTACCGGGGCCCTGGCAGTGGTCCAGGAAATGTCATCGCGAATGGGTGTGGTGACCGGAAAGGGGTTCGGGGACCTGGTGAGGGAGCAGTTCGGCGTCAAGGTCACACTCGGCATCATGCTGCTATTCATTGTCGCCAATCTCACCGTCACGATCGCAGAATTTGCCGGCATAGCGGCCAGCATGGAGTTGTTCGGCGTGCATAAGAACATCTCCGTTCCCCTTTCAGCCTTTCTCGTATGGCTGGTGGTCGTCAAAGGGAACTTCAAACAGGTGGAGCGGTTCCTTCTCTTGATCAGCATGATCTATTTGACCTATGTGGTCTCCGGTGTCATGTCGAATCCTCCATGGCACGAAGTTGCACGGCAGATCGCGCTCCCTCGCATCAGGATGGACAGAGACTATATTCTCCTTGTTATCACCATGGTAGGGACGACGATTACGCCCTATATGCAGTTTTACTTGCAGTCGGCGGTCGTTGACAAGGGAGTGCGGGTCGAAGAATACGGGTATGCCAAGTTCGATGTCTATGCCGGTGCCTTCATGACCATTTTCATCGCGTTCTTTATTGTCCTTGCTACGGGAACGATACTCCATCCGGCGGGTGTAGTGGTCGATTCTGCGGAAGAAGCTGCCCAGGCTTTGCAGCCTCTTGCGGGACAATTCGCGTCACACCTGTTTGCGGTGGGTCTATTGAACGCGTCGGTCCTGGCTGCTTTTGTTCTTCCTCTGGCAACGGCCTATGGTTTGTCCGAAGCGTTCGGCTGGGAGTCGGGGGTCAATAAATCATTTCGGGAAGCGCCGCAATTTCTGGGATTCTACACAGCCTTTATCATGATCGGAGCGGGGGTGATCATGATTCCAAATGCGCCACTCATTAAGATCATGTTCCTGTCCCAGACCGTGAACGGCATCCTGCTGCCCTTCGTGCTCATTATCATGCTGAGACTGGTGAACGATCCAACGATCATGGGAAATTACGTAAATTCGAAGAGAATGAACATCATTGCCTGGATCACCATTTCCATCCTTATCCTTCTGACGGTTCTGCTGCTTGTTACCAGTTTTGCGATGGACTGAAATTATTCTACGGTTATTACCGGTTCTCGTTCGGGAGCTCTTCATACGGAATCGGGTCTTCCACTCCTGCCTCTTTGAATCCCTTCAATCGCAGCGTACAGCTTTCGCACCTGCCGCAGGCCCGGTCGTTGTTCTGGTAGCAGCTCCAGGTTAGATGAAGGGGTGCGCGGCGCTTCGTGCCTTCTTTCACGATGGCCGACTTCTTGAGATGGATTAGCGGCGTGATGATCTCGATCCGCGTTTCAGGCTTTGTTCCCATCTCGATGACCTTGTTGAATGCCCGATAGAACACCTCACGGCAGTCAGGATATCCTGAGCTGTCCTCTTCGACGGCGCCGATGAAGATCTTCGTTGCGCCGATGACCTCTGCCCAGGAAACGGCAATGGAAAGGAGATGGGCGTTCCGGAAGGGGACGTAGGTCGCAGGAATTGCGGATTGCGGATTTTGGATTGCGGATTGAGAAGGGTCTGCTTCAGGAACGGGGATGTTCTCGTCTGTCAGAGCTGAGCCGCCGATAACTTTCAAATGCTCGATGCTGATTGTCAGGCGTTTTTCGGCCTGGTAATGATCCGCTATTTCGTTGAATGCACGCAGTTCTCTCGATTCGGTCCGCTGTCCATAGTTCACATGCAGGAACGCCAACCGGTATTTTTCATTCGCTATGGCGGCCGTAACACAACTGTCCATGCCCCCGCTCACGAGAACAATTGCAACTTCGTTCTTCATGAACGTAGTCTACCAGTATCGTTTCGGAAATTCTACAGCTTTTTAGCGTGATGATGCGAATGATGGACGAAAGACGAGGGACGAGTGACGAACGAAGGACGAATCAAGAGATGTTGCGTCTCTCGTCCTGCGAGCAAAGCGAGCAGTCGTCCATCGTCCGTCTTGTAGTTAATGTGCCCCGTGAATGAGCATGGGGAGACATCGCGTGCAGACGATCTTCTCTTCACCCTCGTGATAACAGGGGAGGTACACCCTGGTCTTGTCGTCAGTCCCGCAGACAAAACATTTGATCTCTCTGCTTGTCATGTCATTCCTCCAACGCCGTGTTGACCTCAGCGACGATCTTGTTCGGGTCGAGATTATGCATCATCGAGCCGAAGGACAACGATTCCACGTTGATCCCCGCACACGTGAAGCACCCATTGCCGAAATATTTCTCAATCACGGCCTTGGCCGCCGGGCTCATGCGTATCACGTCGCCGATGAGCGTATCTTTTGTGACTGTTTTCTTTTCCGTAACCATAGTGTCCTCCTTTGATAGTTGGTTGGAAATACTATACCACTGCTGCACTAACGGCGATATGACCTGCGTCATACATCGATCAGACGGTTAGACTGAAGGGGGTTAGGCTGAAGGTGAATACGTCAGATTTCAACCTAAAAAGCTGAATCACTTCAGTCTCCTGCCTGAACACCCGAGCCTTACGTTTATTGACTTATTCAGACCTATTCTGGTATTATAAATACATGAAACTGTTCCGCAATTCGCACGGTTTTGCTTACGTCGCACTGCTCGTGGTCATCGTGGTTATCGGCATCAGCCTCGGTGCCGCAGGCAAGTACTGGAGCAGTGTGGTTCTCAGGGATAAGGAGGAAGAGCTGATTTTCAGGGGCGACCAGTACCGCCAGGCGGTCGAGTTGTACTATAAAGCGGTTCTCGTCGGGCCCCAATATCCTGACAGCATCGATGATCTTCTGATGGACAGCCGAACGCCGACGGGCAGGCGCCACCTGCGCCAACGATACAAAGACCCGATCTCCGGCGAAGATTTTGTGGAGATCAGGAACGCCACCACCAACCGCATCATCGGTGTGCACAGCCCCAGCGACAAGCAGCCTCTCAAACAGGCGGGCTTTCCTGCTATTTATAGCATAAAACCGACCCCCCTGCTCCCGCAGGCGGGCTTTCCCGCGAATCCTAATGACTTTGAACAAAAAGGCAAATACAGCGAGTGGTTGTTCGTCTCCACCATCATCCCAGCGCCACCAGTCAACGTTCCCCGCTTAAACATGATCGCACCGTTTGTCCCGCCACAGGTTACACCACCGACCCGATAGAATTAGCATGTGTCGCGGATCAACAATGGATGTCCTCTGATCGATATCCCTTGTCTTTGCTTCACTATGAGCTATGTCATAGCGGTTCGGGGCAAGGGTGCGCTATACTATGGTTAATGTTTAACGATTCAGGTGGATAGACTGAAGGTGATTAGACTGAAGGTAGAAGGGTTTTAAACTTCAGCCTTCAGCCTATAAACCTGAAACAAACTACAGGAGGCATTTTTCAATGGACAAGTTCGTAAAGGGTTTTATCGTCATGAGTGTCGTGTATCTCGGTGCTGCAGCCGTCATGGGGATCGTCATGCTCTCGAACCAGAACGTGATGGCACTCAAGTTCGTCCATTCACATCTGAACATGCTCGGCTGGGTTTCGATGATGATCTATGGGGTAGGCTACCACATCCTGCCGCGGTTCATGGGCAGGGCGCTTTACAGCAATAAGATAGGTGAGGCGCAGTTCTATCTCGCAAACATCTCCCTTATGGCCATGCTCCTGTTCTATGCCCTGAACGTCTATTATCCGAGCAATCTGTATCGGACAATTGCCGTGGTATCCGGTGCGGTCCAGGCGCTCGCCATCTTTCTCTTCCTGTACAATATGCTGATGACGCTGCTCACGAAAGTGGAACAACCGCATGCGTAGGGTATAGCGCATAGGCAGAGGGTGCTGGATGAAGGGAGCGGGAAGTTCGCCTAGGGCAAAGTGTTGAAGTATGTCTTTCTGGTTATGTTTTTTACTCTATACCCTCTGCACGCTGCTCCATGGTTCCGCGTTTACTCCATGCGCCTTGCACCACGCGGGGTTGGTTCTTCACGACGAAAGCGTTGCCAGCCGTTCACGGTCCTTGATAATGACCTTCCCATCCGAATCCGTCACCAGTCCTTCTTTCTTGAACTTGCTGAAAGTGCGGATCGAGGTCTCGACCGTGGTCCCGACCATGTCGGCCACATCCTGCTTGGTGAGTCGCATATCGATCAGCAGGCCTTCTTTCGTCTCCACCCCGACCTTGTTTCCCAATTTGAGTAAAAGCGCCGCGATCCTCGCTTCAACGCGCTCCAGGGCTATGTTCTTCAGCGAGTCAAAGGAGCTCTTCATCCGGTCGCCGAGCTGAAGCGCGATGCAGAACATGAGGTTCGGGAACCGGTCGACAAGCCGCATCAGGTTTTTCCTGGATATTTTCAGGATCTCGGAGTCTTCCATTGCAACGGCATTCGCCGGGTAGGGAAAATTCCGCAAAACCGCCACACCGCCGAAGATGTCATAAGGGGAAATGATCTCAAGGATGATCTCTTTGCCGTCATGGGAGATCTTGGTCACCTTTACCTTGCCCGTTGATACGATATAAAACCACTCCGGCGCGTCACCTTCTGTGAAGATGTCGTCTTTTTTTCTGAACGTAGCTGTCGTGATGTAATGTTCCAGTTCCTTGAGTTCCTCATCCGAGAGGTTTTTGAAGAGGTTGATCTTTTTTAGATTTGCCATAGGCGTCATTATATCAAATGTGAGGTTCTAATCCACAAAAAAATGATATTAGTGGGTGTTCTCATCAGGTTTTCATGGAAAGCCTTTTCCAGTATATGTATTCCGCTACGCCGGGCTTTATGAGACCCGGCAGTTTTCCGACCCGTGTATATCCATTAGCGTTATAAAATGCAGCAGCTCGCCGGTTGAAAGACGACACACAGAGGTAACTGTTCGCGCAGCGGCGCGCCATGACGCGCTCTGCCAGGGCAAGGAGCTTTCTGCCTATGCCGTGCCTACGAATTTCAGGTGCCACGCCGACCGCGCGGATATACCCGCCCCGGGCAAAGACCGGTTCAGGTGTAAAAACAATGAAACCCGCAGGTTCATTGTTGATCATGCAGACGTATGCCTGCTTAAGTGAAATGAACTTCAGGAAGTCGATCCGTTCATTCAGCGTTTTCCAGGGTTCCGAAGCAACGGTGATGGCATTACAGGCCTGAACATGCGAACGCTTCATGGGGATAATTTTATTAGCGCCTGATCTCAGCATGCTCGCTCCGCGTCCTGCTTCAGTTTTTGGAACACTTCACGCGCCTGGACCTCGGTATCCTCCCGGTTGCCGGTATTGTCGATAACGTAATCAGCCTGTGTGCGTTTCTCGGCGAGCGGCATCTGGCTCATGATTCTTGCCAGGGCCTGCTCGCGCGTAAATTTGTCGCGGAGGGAGAGGCGCTTGATCTGCTGTTCCATGTCAGCATAGATGACGACGATCCTGTCCATTTTCCGGTGGTACCCGGTCTCAATGAGAAGGGCGGCGTTAAAAATGACGATGGCATCCGGCTGTCGGCAATGAAGATGCTGTACCTGGGTGGTATAGACATTAAAGACCTTGGGGTGGAGGCAGCTGTTGAGCCATGTCCGTTTCTCAGGATCATTGAACACGATCTCACCGAGCTTTCTGCGGTCGATGCCGCCATTCGGCAGCAGGATGTCCTTGCCGAAGTGGTCGAGCACCTCCTGGCATGCCGGCTGTTCGGGTTCGAGCAGGTCATGGACGATCCGGTCGGCATCGATGACATGGGCCCCAAGGTCTTTGAATACCCGCGCAACAAGGCTTTTCCCGCTCGCGATCCCGCCTGTCAGTCCTACGATGAACATCGTACGCCTTTCGTCACCGATGCTGCCGTTTAGTTAAAAAAACGTTTAGAAACTGAAGAATCGGATTTAATATATGATAAAAGCGGATGAAAACAGAGTCAATATTCTTTATCGCCCATCACCTCATGAGTGAACTGCCTTCCCTTTGGAATATCTGATTTTATCCGACTCTTATCTGCATTGATCATACCTATAGGAACCTTCACTTGGCAAATGCCGTTTCGAGGTTCATCTGGTTATGAGGAATGGATGAACGCATATCCTTTTCTCACTAAAGGAAGCAGAAACTCCGCCGTTCTCATTATACCACCGGTGAGAAAACCCAGATAGTCCAGGTTGTCTGTCAGGTAAACCTTCATCAGGAAAGCAGCAAAGGCAATATTGAACAGAAAGATCAGCGGATAAGAAAAGATCGCGCCTTCGTCCCTGATATCGTTCTGGTCGGTTTGAAGAAAGACGAAGGTCAGCACCAGGTGGAGCGCGAAGGTCGCTCCGGACAGGAAGATAAGGATGTCGGTCGCAATGCCCCGGGCATCAGCGGCGCGCGCCGTCCAGTAGAGGACGAGTGCAAGAGAGGTATAAAGGGGGAAAAAATAGGGGGCAAGGGTGATGATAAAATTCGATTTGGTTATCGTGACGCGGCCGCCCCGGTCGCTGGCATGGATGGATTTCACGGCGCCGCCGAAGAGCAGGGCGAAGAGGGCGTGCGTGAGCTCATGACCGATGACATAGGTGAGAACCGGTTTTCTAAAGAGAACATGGATGGTGATGTAGGTCAGCCCTCCGGCAAAGAAATAATAGGGAGTATCCGGCCGGTAATGGACCGTGAAGACCATTTTCGCAAACTGCCAGACAAAGCCCACGCAGAAGGGGACCAGCGACAGGCCGAATAGGATTTTCAGAAATTTTTTCACCATCAGCTAAACCGGAAAATTGGAGCTTTCTCCTTCATACGTTCTTCGATCACATTAATCAATTCGATTTATTCTGATTTAACCACGGAGTCACTGCGGGCTCGGAGGAAATCAATTAAGGCTTCATGTCTTTTGCTCCGTGTCTCAGTGTCTCCGTGGTGGATTTAGACTTTTTACGAGATCATTAACAGTGTTTTAACGCAAGGTCTCAGAGCTGGAATCAGATCGACCTCTGCATTCGGAAAAGAACGACAAGCGACGCTAACGTAAATAAAATGTTGGCGAACCATGCCGATACCGCGGGGGGGAGGACGCCTGAGTGGCCGAGAGATGCGCCGACGCTCGTGAGCACCCAGTAGACTACGGCAATCGCGACGGCAATCGCAATCCCCTTGCCCGGGCCTCCGGAACGCACTTTATGGATCCCGAAGGGGATGGAGATCAAGACCATCAGCAGGCTGGCCAGCGGGTAAGCCAGCTTACCGTGCAGGTCCACTTCATAGGTCACGGCCTTATAGCCGCTCAATTTGATCCTTTTAACGTAATCCCACATCTGGGTGAAGTTCATCTCCTCCGAGTTTTTAACGATCATGCCGAGGTTGTCGGGGTTCTCCACGATATTGAAGACCTCATTGTCGGACGGGCGGGACGTCACCAGGTCGTTCACCTGGGTGAAGGTGAGGCTGTTTTTCAACCGCCATGCGCCATTTCCCCATACCAGGCTGCCGGCCTTGATCCATTCCCGAACCGAGTAGTCGGGATTCAGCTTGTAGATGTTCAGCCCGAGCATTTCGTTCCGGTTCGGGGAGACCAGCTCGATATTGACGATGCTGTTTTCCGGGCCGCGGAGCCACAGCTTGGATTGCTGGAACATCACCCGCTGCTGGCTCTTCTCGATCTCCACCTTACGGATATAGGTGGCCCGGGAGCTGTAGACGGGCATGACAAATTCATTGTTGACAAATCCGAGGCCTGAAATCAGGATGCCGCCGACAATAAGCGGCATGACGATCTTTGCAAGGCTCACACCGCTTGCCCGCATGGCGATGATCTCATTGTTGCGCGAAAGGTTGCCGAGCGACAGTAGCCCGCCGATGAGCGAGGCCATGGGAAGCGACATCGATATCATGCCGGGCACGCTGTAGAGGAAAAACCGGGCGATCTGGGAGTACGTTGCATGGTACTTGATGAACTTGTCTGCCTTCTGGAGAAACTCCACGCAGAGATACACGACGAGGATGCCGATCAGCACCCCCGCTACAAGGGAAATGAACTCCTTGAAAATATGTCTGCTGAGAATTGTCATGGCCCCGTTAAAAACATTTACTATGAATCATCGTACATTTTGAGTCATAATTATTAAAAGACGAAAGCGTTCACCGCAGAGACGCCAAGACCCGGAGAAAAGCATGACGAGGTTCGCCTTTAATTAATAATGATTAATGTGAAGTCCTCTGCGCCTCCGCCTCTGCGGTTCAAACGATCTTTGTTTTATTGATGCGAGATGATGCCTCGTTAAGCCTTTCGTTTCAATCGTGCCCTGATCCTATAATAGAGCAGGCTGATGCGGCTTCCGATCCCGAAGTTGAACTCCTGTCCTCGTTTGATGATAAAAAAGAGCGCTGCCACGGTCATAAGAACGTTCGGTATCCAAAAAGCGAGAGCAGCGGGAAACGTCCCGGTCTCCGCAAGATTGGTTGCTCCACTTATGATGATAAAATAAACAAGAAAAACCAGGAGCGCGATGGCCACTCCGGCGGACTTGCCGGAACGGCTCCGCCTGATGCCGAGCGGTGCGCCTATCAGACCCAGAATAATGCAGGCAAAGGGTATCGACAGGCGTTTGTGCAGTTCCGTTTCATAGCGGTAGGAAGGTTTACCCTCCTCGCGCAATCGCTTGATTTCAAAAACGAGTTCAAGACTGTCAAAGTCTTCAACGCTTTTCCCGGGCGAGTTTTTTTGGAGTGCGTTGCTGATGTCGAGATTGAGCCGTGCGTTGTCGAACCCCATGAGTGAGTAGGCCTGTCCGGCGCGGGGCTGCGTGAGAATGGAGCCTTCCTGCATGGCGAGGGTCACGTTCATCGCCTGCTGGTCCGCAATGAGCTTTCCGCGCCGGGCCACGATGGCATAGGGTTCCTTGGCGGAACGCTCGTCGGAGATAAAAACTCCTTCCAGATTGTCTTTAGAGTCCATCTTGTCGACATAGATGACCATGCCCTCGAAGGAGTTGCTGAAGACGCCGGGCTCGATGCCGACCAGTGCGCGTGACTTCACCATGGAGAACAGTTGTGCCTTGAGCGCCGCGTTTGCGCCGGGGACGAGGATGAGCGAGGTGAACGCCGTGACCGAGAAGGCGAGCAGCGCGAACAGGAAGACCGGCTTGATCATCTGGTAGAGGCTGATACGAGAGGCCTTCATGGCGGTTATCTCCGAGTCCGAGCTGAGCCGGGCAAACGTTGTGAGAGACGCGACGACGAGCGACATGGGGATGGTGATGACAAGAAAGCCGGGCACGATGTAGGCGAACACGGTTGCAGTGGAGGCAAGGGTGGCTCCCTTTGAGACGACCAGGTCCGCAAGCTGGAACAACCGCTGAAGGAGCAGTACGAACAGGAGCACCGCCATGCTGAGGAAGAACGGCGACAGCATTTCAAGGAATATGTAGCGGTCCACTATGCGGGGTCTGAACATGGCTATCTTCTGATCTCCTCGAGGATGCTCTTCCCGATCTTGTTCATGTCGAAGTAATCATTCTCAAGCTCTTCAATATAGAACCGGTCGAGGCCGCTGTTCACGAGAAAATCCTCCCGCACCCGGTGGTCACTGGACACGATGATGTGCGGCAGGAGGTTGTTGAGGTAGAACGACTCCTTCCGGATATCGAGAATGATCTCCTCGAAGATATTGTGCGGGACCGGGCCTTGCACGATCCCCCGTGACTGGATCTCGCGGTTCAGGTCCTGGATGAATATCTCCTGGTCCTCCCGGGAATTCAGTTCCGCATAGATACTTTTGAAACGGTCCTTGATGTAGCGGTGGATGGCAGTGTAGAGTTTGTCTTCTTCATTGATCTTGGTGATGGATGTCGAACATTCCCGGTAGGTGGTATCGCCGGTCTTGATGAGCAGAAGTCCCTGAAAGAGCATTTCTACTTTTTTCCGGCCGTAGCGGGTCATGTAACGGTTCTCCCGGAGCGGGTCGATGAATATTTGGCGGAACAGTTCCGGGCTGATCTGATCGAAGACCTCCTTGCCTCCGGAGAGGCTGCGGATATTGTCTTCGCTCAGGGTGGAGTTCTCCATGAACGCGAGGTTGTTGATCATGCTCGATGCACTGTCGTACCGGTCGAAATAGGTCAGGATGGAGCTCATGGATTCGAGCGCGGACATGTCATTCGTGTCCCGCGCATGCTCGTCGCAGGCCCTGACTGTGTCGAGCAGGAGTCCCTCAAAGGCCTGGTCCCGTACCGATGTGGATTTCTGCTTGGCTATCAGGAGCTTTATGAGATCCTCCTGAGAGAGATGTCCCCTGATCTTGTCCGTCCTGAAGAACAGCCCTTCGAAGATGGCCCGGGTGTCCTTGACATAGTCCGGTTCCTCCACCTCGACGATCTGCATGTCCTTGAGAAGAAGCTCGTCGAGCGTGTCGAAGAGCGTGTGAGGGATATTGAGACGCAGACTCAGCGTGCGGAGCCGTGAGAGTTTCGCCAGTTCCGAGGGGTTCACCTGGCCCTTTTCCGATACGGTTATGAGAATGTCCTTGTATTCATCGACGATCTTCTTGTTCTCGGGAAGCTTGTACATCCCGTCGATCTTGATTCGTTCCTGCTGATAGGGGAGTATCTTAAACCGGTTCGCCAGGTCGTTCAGGAGGATAAGGGCCTCAGGGGAAAGCATTTTCTGCTCTGCATAAAATTTATGGAACGTGTTGAAATATTCCTCATTATGCCGGTTTTTCAGTCGAAAAAGAAAAACAAGACCCTTGGAGTCGCCAAAGGCCTCAAAGATCTCACTGCAGAGCCGGGTGTCGTCGGACGCTCCCACGGTCGTGCTCCGTTTCAACTGCTTTCCGATGTATTTCAGTATATCGCGCTGAATATCCCGGATCTCTTTCTGGAACGAGGAATGAACGAAAAAAAAGTAGTTAGAGACGGCGTTGCCGGTGAGGAATACGTGGTCGAAGGACTCTTTTCCGGCCGTCGTGTTGGTGAAGGTGATGTTGTCTGTATTGTCGTAAAAGGCGCCGTACATGACCAGACGATTCGAAACGTCTTTGCGCAGGAGGTCCTTGAGAGGCAGGTCCACGCCGAACATGTATTCGCACAGGCTGCCGCCGGTCCCGGTATAGCTGATGCCATCAGGGGAGATGATGAACTCGTTCCTTCCGGAAAAGAACCGGTCCCCTTCCGGGAGCGATTCATAGCAGTATCTGCTGCTCAGGTCGGCGCCGGTGATCGTGACAAAATAGTCCATCTTTTCGTTGGCTTTGCCGTGCAGCTTGATTTCCTGAATCATGACGGGCATTATAGCAAACTAACCTGGATTTTCAAACGGAAAAATGGCGCTCACTGCAATAATTTGGTTTTATCCGTTCGGCATTCGCGCCGGCAGGTTTGCGCGACATATTTTTCTTGATACACCGCGCGGGAAATCGTATAATGCACCGCGTTATTGCTGTAACGCTTCGCTTAATCAATCCCAGGAAAGAGCAGACGACGCGCATGGCCTTAAAGAGCGGGAGTATAAAAAAGATCGCTTTCCTTGCTGTCCTTATCATCCTGACCGCCTTGTTTATTGCGGGATATCTTGTCATGGACAGGAAAACGGGGAACAAGATCATCGCAAGCGGTGATCGCGCCCCTGAGTTCCGTCTCCAGAAATCTGATGCCGGATCTGTCAGCCTTGCGGACCTTCGCGGCAAGGTGGTGATGGTCCACTTCTGGGCTACCTGGTGTCCTCCCTGTGTCGAGGAACTGCCAACGCTCGACAAGCTGCACAACTCCACTCTGGGCAAGGATTTTGAGATGCTTGCCGTGAGCGTCGACGAGGGAGGAGCAGGGGCAGTGGCACCCTTTATCCAGAAAAACGGGCTGAACCTTCCCGTGCTCTTTGATCCCGGGGGTGAGGTTGCCAGGCTCTATGGGACATATAAATTCCCCGAGACCTATATCCTCGACCGTGCGGGGGTAGTACGATACAAAGCGATCGGACCACGGGACTGGACCGAGCCGGCGAACATTCAGGCCTTGCGAAACATCATCGAGGCAAGATAACGTAATTTGGTGAGTGACTACTCAGGTGGATAGACTGAAGGTGGTTAGACTGAAGTAGCTGGCGAAAGGTTTATATTACGTCAGCCTTCAGTCTTCAGCCTAAATACCGGAGCAGATGTTTCGTTTCACTATCTATTATAGTAGGGTTTTATCGCATGTCGGATTTTATAACAACATCACTGATCCTCATTGTTGTCGCACTCGCCGTTGGCAGGTTCAACAATGGCAGGGGATTGGGCTGAGGCGTGGAACCGGGTCCCCTCTGTAAGAGGGACGAACATCCTCGCCAGCAAAGTAGTGAGGAGAAAAGATAGCAGTATCATGAAAAAGTATCTTTTTGCCGGACTCGGGGTCCTCGTTCTCTGTGTCCTTATCCTTGGCGCGTGGACCATGCGCGCTCTCTCCAACCTTCCGGATGTTTCCACCTTGAAACGCTACCGCCCGGCTGCCGCTGCCGAGGTCCTTGATAAGGACGGCAACCTCCTGACCATTTTCTATGACCGCAAGTTCCGGATCTGGGTCCCCATATCCGGCCTCCCCGATATTGTTATCAATGCAGTCGTGATTGCCGAGGACGATACGTTCTTTGAACACCATGGGGTGAATTACAAGGCAACACGTGAAGCCATGCTTCATGATATGCGGAAGCGCAAGTTCTCTCGCGGCGGCAGCACCATCACGCAGCAGATGATCAAGAACGTGTTCCTCTCCAAGGAAAAGACCCTGACCCGCAAACTGCGGGAATATGTCCTGGCCAGAAAGGCGGAGGAAATCCTCACCAAACACCGGATCCTCGAGATCTACCTGAATGAGGTCGAGTGGGGAGAGAATATCTACGGGATCGAAGCAGCGAGCCGTTTCTACCTCGACAAGCATGCATCTGAACTCACCCCGGGGGAAGCCGCCCTTCTGGCCGGGATGCTCCCGAACCCCCGATACTACAATCCTTTTAAGAGGCCGGAGAAGGCCAGAATCCGGCAGGAACGGGTGCTGTTCAACATGCATCAGGCAAAGGTCATCACCCAGGATGAATACGCCGCAGCGCTTCAATCCCCGCTGAAACTGCGGCAGGAAGGCTCGAACAGGATGGACCTTTCCGCGCTTACGGCCGGAAACAGCAGGCAGTGCTATCATCCGGCGCTGGAGCGGATGCTTGTCTCCATGATCGGAGAGCAGGACCTCTTCCACAGAGGGGGGACCATCAGAACGACGCTTGAGAAATCCTTGCAGAACGAAGTCGGCGGCCGGGAAGGGTCGATGCAGGACCGGGCAATCGAGAGATCCGGCAGTATTCCCGTTGTCATGCAGGGGAACAAAATCCGGGCGATCATCTGCGGCGAGGGCAGGGAAGCGGAAGTCAGATCACAACTCGAATCCCCCGGTGTGTTCTCCGTTAGTTATGATGTGTCCGTGATATCGTTCGATGCTATCACGCGGGAGCAGATCATCGATACCGTGGACGACGGGAAGAAGTGAGCCACAAGATCGAACGCTTTGTGCGCTGATGAAATGAATGAACTCTAAATATCAACAAATTTCAGGCTATTGAAAAAGCCAAAATCTTCCAAATTGTCTTTCTGAGCCCTTTCTTCCGTCCCCCAGGTTTGCCGCTTCGCCGAACCAGTCGTTGTTATTTTATCCCGAACCAAAGTTACCAAAGGTGACCAAAAATCAACTTGAGATGATGTGATGCACGGAAATAGTGTTTGACAGGGGTCAAAGCGGGTGCTATACATTAAAGCAAGCGCTTAGAACGGCTTGGACAGCAATAGGCCTTTCGAGCGAACGAAATGTTTTTTGTTGTGCCCGGCTTTATATTTGATCCATAATCGCGGAAGGAGGCAAATCGAATGAATACTTCAATCACGGTCGGACAGGTGCTGAGGGCAAAGGGGTACGGTTACCACGCGATCTCACCGGATGCAACGGCATACAGTGCGCTGGAACTCATGGCGGAGAAGAACATAGGCGTTCTGATGGTAATGGAGAATGAGAAACTGGTGGGCGTGTTCTCGGAGCGGGATTATGCCCGCAAGGTGATCCTGAAGGGAAAGGCTTCGAAGAGCACGACCGTGCGTGAGATTATGACCGGTTCACCGATCACCATCAAACCTACAATGACCCTGTGGGAAAGCATGGTGCTGATGTCTCAGAACCATATCCGCCATCTGCCGGTCATGGACAATGACGTGCTCCTGGGTGTCCTGAGCAACCGCGATGTGGTAAACAAGCTCATTTCGGATTATGAGTCGACGATTGAAAAACTCGAGAACTATATTTCCGGCACTGAATATACGGCCTAGAAGCGGTTGGCTCTTGTATACTGTTCCGCGCACCCTCCGTATCAGGCAGACCTTTTGCTCATGAAAAATGAATCGTCCATGAACTGGCGTTCACCAGTGAAAAAATGAAAATAACCGCCCCTCACCCACTGAGAGATCACCTCCGCCTTTAAATTCCTCATACATAAGAGCAGACACTCATCTTACTTTTCCCCTTTGGGTAGAGTGAGAATGCATAATAATCGAGGCGCCTTAACGTAAGACCTGTTCAGGTGATAAATCGAGCTGTTATCTTATGGCGATTTGACGTCCGCGCGTCGCGGCGGCGAGACGGTGTCGAGGAGGCGAAGGAACGAGTCACGTGTTGTTTCGCTGTTCAGGATACCAACGTGCGTTTCGTCGACCCCGATGATCCGGGTAGCTATTGTCTGTGCCGGGGATATCAGCTGGGAACGGAGGGAGACCGAAACATCGTTGAAGGAAAAGTAGAGATAGAAGGGCAGTTTTTTCGGGAACGGCCTGCTGGTGAGATCAGTGAGAAACGCACTTGGTGCTCCGATATCCCGCCAGGACGGAACCACGACCGGTGCATTGTCTATCCACTTCTTGGCAGCCTCATCACCGCCATAGGGTGTGGAAAACGAACAATACAACTTGAGAGAAGCCGGGAATGCCTCTTCTGAAAGCTTGTTGATCGCAGACAATGACACAAGGCCGCCCATGCTGTGGGCAACCAGCACGATCCCGGAGCCGCCATTCGACGTCTTATCGATCGTTTCAATCAATTGCGCCAGCATGGTCCCGAGTTTATCGAGCGGCAGGCCTGAGGGATAATAAAAGAAGAACGGCTGGAAGCGGCTCCGGTCCAGACCGGCAGCAATGTACTTCCAGTCCCTCGGGGTCCCCGAGATGCCATGGACAAACAGGACCATGGTCTTCTTGTCATTGAAATCCTCAAGGCCAAAGACGAACCCTTGATTATGGGCTATCAGGTTCGATGGGTTATAGACGCCCATGTTACCGTATTTCGGATCGAAGAACTCGTCGTCTAGGGACTTGTAGACATAGCCGGACGGCCGCACTGTCTCGCTGAGGTGAAAGTCAACCGTTCCCGGATGATCGAAATCCACGGTGATCGACGGACCTTCGACGACTATCCCGCCCTTGGAATTCTCTGGACCGATGGTCGCCTTTGTTCTGCCGATCATTTCATTCGACTCGAAGTCCCCGTTCCCGTCAATGTCCGCAAAAACAAAGAGCTCATAGTCCCCCCGGGGGAGGAAGGCCATATAGGCGTCCACCGATGTCTTCTGAAGCTGCACAAGGGCGACTGTTTCGTTCTCCCGGTACCTGTTGCTCACCACTACGAGCAACAGGGGATCCTGCCGCTTCTGCAGTCTGATGATGTGCCCGTTGAGGACCAGAGAATCCTCGGGCGCAAGCTGATTCAGCGCCGATACGCTCGGCAGGTACTGGAAGGTTTGGCGCCAGTGGGCCTTACGAATAAAATAGTTTCCGTAGCTGCAGCCGGAAATTGTCAGGATACAGGATGCGAGGATGAAGATACGTCGGAAAAGCAGGGACCTGGGGTAATGATGAGACATAAAGAGAGCCGATCTCCTTAGAACAGGCGGGGCGCTACCGTTTGCCTCTCGACTGAAAACGGCGTTGACCCGAGAGGCGAGGGGCCGTCTGACGGGCCTGACGGGCCTTGTCTGCCGTGAGCTTTTCTTCCGCAGATCTTCTGATCTCCCTGATGTACATGCTGTCTTCGGCCCAATCCACGGGGATCTTCTGTCCTATGAACTTCTCGATCTCTTCAAGTGAATACACATATTCTTCGTCCGCGAGACTGACCGCCCTGCCGTTCAGACCGGCGCGGCCCGTGCGGCCGATGCGATGCACGTAGTCCTCGGCGTCCTGGGGGAGGTCGTAGTTGATCACGTGGGTCACGCTTTCGACATGGATGCCCCGGCTCGCCACATCAGTGGCCACGAGGATGGGGAGCTTGCCTTCCTTGAATTCCGCCAGGATCCGGAGCCGTTTCTTCTGTTCGATTTCACCGGTGATCGCCTGCGCCTTCCAGTTGTTGCGGTTCAGTCGCTCGACCACCATTTCAGCCGCACGCCGGGTGTTCACGAATATGATCGCACGGTCCGGTTCCTCCTTCTTGAGGATGCCAAGCAGGAGGGGTATCTTCTCATGCTTTCCAACGTGGTAAAGGACCTGCTCCACCTGCTCAACCGTGACCTTCTCCGGCGTGATCGAGATCTTTTCAGGAAGGTTCATGTGCTCGTAGGCGAGCTCCATTACGCGGTAGGAGAGCGTGGCGGAGAAGAGCATGGACTGTCGCTTGGTGTAGGGCTGCATCTTCTTGAGGAGAAACCGCAGGTCGTCGATGAATCCCATGTCGAACATGCGGTCAGCCTCGTCGATGACCAGGTAGCGGGTCTTCTTGAGGCTGTACACATGCTGCTTATAATAGTCGATGAGCCTGCCCGGCGTCCCGACAAGCACGTCGACGCCCTTCTTGAGTGTGTCCATCTGTTTCTGGTAATCGATGCCGCCATACACGGCGAGGAGGCGAAAGCCGGTGAATTTTCCGAGCCGGGAGGCTTCATGGTAGATCTGGTCGGCGAGCTCGCGCGTGGGTGCGATGATCAGTGCCTGGGGAGAGTCCCCGAGGTCCACTGCGGGATTTTTTATCATCCGCGAAAAGAGCGAGATGAGAAAGGCCGCGGTCTTTCCGGTGCCGGTCTGCGCCTGAGCAGCAACGTCTTCTCCGCGCAGGGCCCGCGGGATCACCGCTTCCTGTACAGGCGTGCATATGGTAAAACCGATGTGCTCGATCCCTTGTTTAACTTCGTAGGGTAAGTCCAATTCGCTAAAGTTCATGCATCTCCGATCTCGGCTGCGGACATTTTGTCAACAAATAGTTTTGAGTAGTATACCATAATTAGCGCTACGAGAGAAAGGGAAATTATGTAAGAGTCCTCATAGAGAGCTTGTCACTGCATCTATGGATAGACTTATTGACGGCATTTTGTTTCCTAAGAATTTAGTGATGGGTGATTGAGGATTTTGATGGTCCTGTATCATTGCGAGGGACAGTGAAGCATGAAGCGATCAGCCGTGGATGATAAGAATGGTTGTTTACGCGGTAAATATCTTTAATGAACTGAAATTGAAGACGGTGAGGCGATTTTTTACGAATACTCGGAATCTTTTTCAACAAAGAGGATGTGACGAAGAGTGAACAGTAAAATATGGTAATAATGTCGATTAAACCAAATAATTTGGTAAATATTTAAATGGTGTGGATTCAGCTGTTGATAAATTGTCTAACATACGGAAACATAATTTCTTTTATTTTCTTGTTGACAAAACATACACTCTTGTAGTATATTTTGTCCACGAGGTGAATACAACGTGCTGACAAAACTCTTCTCTTCGACCAGAGCGGAGCTTTTAGGCCTATTCTTTAATAATCCTGATGATCGCTTCTATTTGCGAGAGATAGCGCGCCATATTGGAAAAGATGCGGCAGGGATTAAACGGGAGCTCGACAAGCTGGTAAAAATAGGGCTCCTGGCAATAGAGAAACGAGGCGTACAGAAGTATTATTTCGCAAACAAAAACTCTCCCATCTTCTCGGAGATGAAAGGGCTGATCTTTAAAACCACGGGAGTACAGGGCGCCATGAAGACCTCGCTCTCCCGGCTGAAAGGCGTTAAGACAGCATTTATATACGGCTCCTATGCCAAGGGGGCTGAAAAAGAGGACAGCAACATTAACCTCATGGTTATCGGCCAGGCGAATATCACGGAACTGAATGATATGGTCATGGGTCTTGAGGAAAAGTTGAAACGGGACATTGATTACCTTGTCTTTGATGAGCAGGAATATAAAAAGCGCAAGGAGTTGAGGGATCCCTTTATTCGGGAATTATTGAAGGGCAAGAAGATTTTCCTGATAGGTAAGGAAGATGAATTATAGCGAACTTAAGGAAATGGGGATTGTGGAGGAGCGGACCGCCGATATCGCAGAGGTCATCGCGCTGGTGACAAGGGCGGAACGTGACCTGGCAACGAGCAAGGTGCTCTATGATAAAGATGAAGAGTGGGCCTTTGCAGCCTCTTACCAGGCAATGGCACGTTCGGCAAAAGCGCTTATCCTGTCCGAGGGATTTCGCACCAGGGGGGTCCGCGGCAGGGATGCACAAAAGACCGTGGTAACGGCAGCGGGTGTCATCCTTGGCGAACAGTACAAAAGCCTTATCAATAAATTCGACCGAATGAGAAGGAAGTACCAGAGCTTTGTTGAAGATGCCGGAAGGATCATATCGCGATACGAGGCAGGGCAGGCGATCAAGGATGCAGAGGAGTTCATTGCCCTCGTGAACGGACGGATCCGCGAAAAGTATTCGCAGATGTCACTGCTGAATGATGTTCCTCAGCTTGTTTCAAGATAAGGCCGCTTGGACCAAAAACGCGGTATGCCGAAAGGGGGTGGGCAAATAATGGCAGCTAAGAAGAAAGCAGCTAAGAAGAAAGCAACCAAGAAGAAAGCAACCAAGAAGAAGTAGCCTTTTTGAAGTCCCTGGAATGGGACTGCCGGGGGCATGAATGCCCCCGGCGTATTTTACCGCAAGCGACCATACTTCCGGAATATCCGGTTTCATGCGTCTTTTATAAGTAAATCGATTTTCTACGGATGAAAGGGGGTGAAGAATACATGGCGACGAAGAAGGCCCCGGCAAAGAAGGCGAAAAAGACCACCAAAAAGAAATAAGGTGATAGACGGTTATTCATGATCAATGAATGAAACTCGGCCACGAAGAAGGTCTTCGTGGTTTTGTTTTTCCATTAACATAAGGGCAAACCCCTTTGTTCTTCGGTTCTGGACGAGAGTCTCGGCTGAAGATAAGAGCATCCATGCGTAAACGAAACTATGTAAAGGCTGACCAACATTCCCGGAGAGCCCGCTGGAAAGTCCCTCTCATTGCGGCAGGGGTTCTTCTCGCGCTCTACTTTCTGATCACCCGCGTCATGGGTGAGATGGGGGTGGTAAAATACTACCGGATGAAAGCGCAGTGCACAGCACTTACGGAAGAGATCTCCAAACTCAAGCAGGACAACGGCAGACTCAGGAAGGAAGTCTCCTCCCTCAAAAACGATTCCGCCTATATCGAACGGGTAGCCCGTGATAAACTGGGGCTTGCGCGTCCGGGAGAGATAGTGTACTATTACGGCGAACCTTGAACGCTGATTTTTCAAATTTAAAATTAGAAATTTCAAATAAACTCCAAATTTTAAATCGCAACATCCAAACGTTTGAATAGTGGACATTCGTTTCTGGAATTTGTTTGGGATTTGGAGTTTGATGTTTTGGAATTTATTCGTAATTTGGCGCTTGTTTTTTGGTGCTTTCCGTAAGCCATGTCTGACCATCCTCTCTATATAGCATTCGTCTGGCACATGCACCAGCCTTACTATAGGGACGACACCACGGGCTCCTCTATCCTGCCCTGGGTGCGATTGCACGGCATCAAGGACTATTACGACATGCCCGCGCTCCTCGCCGGTTTCCCCGATATTCACCAGACGTTCAATCTTGTTCCTTCTCTTCTCAAGCAGATTCAGGACTACGTGGAAAACAATGCCACGGACAAGTCGCTTGCCCTGACGCTGAAGCCGGCCTCGGAACTCGATCAAGATGACAAGATGTACCTGCTGAGGAACTTTTTCATGGCGAACTGGGACACCATGATCAAGCCTTATCCAGCCTACTGGCAGCTGCTCGACCGCAGGGGCTACAGTGTTTCACCGAATGACCTTCTGAGCGCTACCCGCTACTACACCACCCGCGATTATCTTGACCTCCAGGTCTGGTTCAATCTCACCTGGTTCGATCCTCTTTTTAAGAACAACGACCCGTTCCTCAAAGGGTTGGTGAAGAAGGGATCGGGATTCACCGAAAATGAGAAGACGCTCCTTGTCCGGAAGCAGCGTGAGGTCATGGCGCTCATCATTCCCGAGTATAAACGGCTCGCTGAGATCGGCAGGATCGAGCTCACGACCACTCCCTTTTATCACCCGATCCTGCCGCTCCTTTACGACACTGATCTCGCGAAGGCCGCGATTCCCGATATTCATCTCCCGGTCAAACGCTTTTCCCACCCTGAGGACGCCAAAGTCCAGATCGACAGGGCAATGGCGTACCACGAGAAGCTCTTCGGTTCGCGGGCCGCGGGCATGTGGCCTTCCGAGGGCTCAGTGGCCGAGGAAATCGTGCCGCTCATTGCCGATGCAGGGATCCAGTGGATCGGCGCGGACGAAGGGGTGCTTGCCCGTTCGCTCGGCATCCATATCGATCGTGATTTTGCCGGCGTCATGAAGAATCCGGAGGTGCTTTACAAACCCTACCGTGTGGGCAAAGGAGATAAACGCCTTTCCATTGTGTTCCGGGACCACACACTCTCCGACCTTATCGGATTTGTGTATTCCAAATGGGATTACAAGAACGCGGTGCATGATCTGATCGATCGTCTTCATCGTGTGCGGCGGGAACTTTCAGACGGGCCGCACCTGGTCTCGATCATTCTGGACGGCGAGAACGCCTGGGAATATTACCAGAATGACGGCAGGGACTTCTTCCTCTATCTCTACGAGCGGCTCAGCGGCGAGCAGGGACTCCGGTGCGTAACGGTCGGAGAATTCCTCAAGATGAATCCCGCGCAGACGAACATTGAACATCTCCACGCAGGCTCGTGGATCAATGCAAATTATCGCATCTGGATCGGACACGAGGAGGACAACCGGGCCTGGGACCTCCTCACGCAGACGCGCCAGGCGCTGACGGAGTATGTGTCCCGGGACGGTGATACAGGCAAGATCGCGAAGGCATGGGAGGAGATCTACATCGCCGAAGGGAGCGACTGGAACTGGTGGTACGGCGATGACCACTTCTCCGAAAACGATGAAGAGTTTGACCTTCTCTACAGGACACATTTGATGAACGTCTACCGCATTATCGGCCTCGATGTTCCCGATGAACTTCAGATATCCATCCTGCGGGAAGACCGTCAGGCGCTGCCGACGGTGGATCTCACTGCATTCATCACGCCGACCATCGACGGCCAGGTCACGAATTACTTTGAATGGCTGCCAGCGGGTTTCTACGATGTGAGCCAGGGTGGAGGGGCTATGCATCGCGGCGCTTCCATCATTACACACATCTACTACGGCTTCGACCTCAAAAACATGTTCATTCGTCTCGACCCGAGCGGAAATCTCAGGGAGGAAAAGGTCGCCGATCTGGCATTCTTCATCAATTTTCTGGATCCCAAAGGCCTTGACGTGGAAATACGGGTAGTTCCGCGGGAGCGACGGGTCAGTGCAACGCTCTCCCGCGGCGAGAACGGCGCCCGGCGACAGATCGCGGTGATCAACACGGTTGCTGCAAACGAGATCATTGAACTCGCCGTGCCCTTTGACATGCTCGGCGTAAAGCCGAACGATGTGATACATCTTTTTGTCACGGTTGAGCACGCGGGTTCGGAGGTGGAAAAGTGGCCCTCCCGCGGGTATATCCAGTTCAGGGTCCCGACCGCCGATTTCGAAGCCACGATGTGGCAGGTATAGTCGTCAGGAACTGCGACGCGACCGCCTCAACGAGTCATGAATCGCCTTACCGGGAACAGGGACGATCCCTCCTGCTGCTGTTCTTACCATTTGCAATGACCCATCATCTATAAACCGTTTTAATAATTGACTTCCACGGCACTCCTTGTTAATATAGCCTCAATGTTACGAGTTCTTTCGAGAAAACCCCGACTGGGAATCGAGATTACTGCCTCGGCAGTCCGGGTTGCGGTATTATCGGGTTTCGGTGCGAATCTTTCTGTATTGTTCACGAAGACTGTTGATGTACCTGAGGGTGTGGTGAACGAGGCGTACGCATCGCCGAACATTCTCGACGCGGTCCGTTTGAGCGCTGTGCTGCAGGAAGGCCTGGACGGCGCCCCCCCGGGCATTCGTCGGGCGGGCCTGAGCCTGTCCGACAGCGCGTTCCGCATACAGACGGTTGAGTTCGACGAACTTCCGGACAAGTCCCAGGACCAGAAACGGCTGATTCACTGGCGGCTCGAGAAGGGGGCAGCCTTTGACATTGCCGATACGGTCCTCCGGTATCAGGTGCTCAGACGGCAGGACAAGGGGTGCACCGTGCTGTCCTGTGTTGCCAAGCAGGCCGTCATCGCGCAGTACGAGTCGCTCTTCATCGAGCGGGGACTCGAGCCATGGGCCGTGGGTCCTTCGTCTTTTTATGCGTTCAACTTTTATTCTTCCTACCTCGCGAAAAAATCCGCAGTCTCCGCATTTACTTACCTCTCCAACGATTCCTTTGCGACGATCATTAGGGAACCAGACGGGGTGCGGTTTTACCGTTACAAGGATGTGAAGCGGGGAAGCGCCGAGGATATCCGGGGCAAACTCGTTCGCGAGATCGACGATTCTCTCCACTTCTATGCGCATATGAACCGCTCGCAGCAATCCGAGGTCCGGGACCTTTATCTCACGGGAGAGTCCGATGCATCCGCTGATCTCGCCGAAACCCTCAGGACCGTGACGTCGCTCAACGTGGAGGTGCTTTCACCCGCGGGCACCCTGTCCAAAGGAAACATCGGACCGGAGATGACCGCTGCCCTGGGCGCCGGGAACTCTCTATGATCACGATCAACTTCGCGAGCAGGAATTACCGACTGATCGGGCGGTTCCGTTCCGGGCTGATAGCGGGGAGCATCCTCCTGGTCGCGATAACAGCGGGAATGTTCTGGACCGCTGTTTCCCTTCGCGCGGAGCTGTCCTTCCTGGATCGAAAACTACAGGCGCTTAAAGCGGCGGACGAACAGGTGCGGCCTGCGCTTTTGGAGCGAGAGAGTCTCGTGAAAGATCTCACCGCCATGTCCGGTCTCATGGAATCGAGAAAAATTTCATGGACACGGCTCCTGACGAGCATCGAGGCTGTTGTACCCGTGGGTGTTGCACTCAAAAAGGTGGAATTCAATCCCAAGGATTCCGCCCTGACACTGGACGGCGTGGCGCGGTCTCCTGAGTCGCTTCGCAATCTGGTTGTGGCGATGGAAAAGTCCCCGTCGTTCAAAGATCCGTTTCTCAAGCACCAGTCTCTGGAAAAGGGGAACATCACATTCAATGTGGTTACCGTCTATCGAGAAGATAAAAATCGTGTTATGGCTCAGGGAAAACGGTAGGCAACTGAGGACCGCTGCGCTCGTATTCGCGGTCCTTGTCTGCATCAACCTGGCGCTCTATTTTTTTTTCATAGCTCCTTCAGCAGCACGGTTGAAGACAGCGGTAGCAACGTCTGCCGGGCTCAGGATGCGGCATGCCGAGGCAATGCTGTTCAATGAACAGAAACCGCTCTTTGCCGGTCTCCTGGCCGGGATACCAGCGCAAAAAGACATGCCGCTGCTTGTGAAAGAGCTTGAGCAGATGGCGAAGAGGCTCAATCTGGCTGTGGCCGCGATCAATTATGACATCCCGCGCCGGGAGAGCGGAGAACTCGCCATGCTGTCTTTTTCATTTCCTGTTGAGGGCAGGTATCCTGATATCAAACGATTCATCTATGAGGTGGAGACTTCCGGCCGTGTCATCGGGATACAGGATGTGAAGCTGGATTCGGACAAGGGCAGGGTAAAACTGGAGATGAAACTTATGACGTATGTGAGAGGGAACTAACGATATCCGATGATGCTTTCAAAGGCTCAGCAACAGATCGTTCTTATCGTGCTCGTAGCACTGATCGTGCTCATCAACGGATACTTTTATCTGACCGGGGAGAAGCCGAAGACTGCGCCGCTCACCTATGCGCGCGGGGCAATTGCTGTCGCTCCGGTCCGGCAGGGGCCGTCTTCCCGGATGGCAGGCGCAGACCCCTTGAACATCTTCCTGGAACGGCGGAGGGAAAAATTTCCGAATGTTGTCCGCGATATTTTCCGAATGGAGAATCCGGCCCCCAAACCAAAGGTGTCGAGCAAGCCGGTGACGCCTCCGGTGATCGTGAAAACGCCGGAAGAGATCGCCGCCGAGGCGGCCCAGGCAGCAGCAGCTGCGGCCAAAGCTGCTGTCGAGGCTGCTGCGCAGGCGGCTCGGGCGGACCTGATGAAGTTCCAGATGGTCGGGTATCTGACCGACCAGGAGAGCACGATCTTCCTGTCCAAGGAGGGAGAGCTCTTCATCGTTAAAAAAGGAAGCAAACTTCTCAAGAGCTATAAGGTCAAGGAAACGGGCAAGAATTACGTGATCCTGCTCGACACCATTACCGGTGTCGAGGTGCAGCGGGATCTAGCGGGTGGGGAGATGTCACCCCAAATGGCGCCGATGATGCCCCCGATCCGGCACTAGGGCCCAGCGACGGCACCAGGACAATGAAATAGATCACTGAAGCAATGACGTCACGGAGAAGATCTTCGCAAATGCAGGAAAGGAAGGATGAAAAAAGAGGGATGTCGGCTCGTTTTTTATCGGTACGCTTCCGTCGTTCCGCATCTGTTTTCACGGGACATTTTATACGCTCCGTGTTTTCCCCCCGAGTACCTGATATGTTGGTTACGGTTTTTCCCGTTCGGGACACACCGTGTGATGTGAGGAGGAGGATGATGAAAAGGACCGTACTTTTACTGATGACTTTTTTTCTGACTGCAGCGCTCATAAGTTGCGCGGGATCCCAGGCGTTCCAGCGCGGCGAGCGTTATTCTCACAGCGGCGAGTGGGACCTGGCTGTAAAGGAATACCGGGAGGCGAACCGTCGGGATCCAAAAGACATCGAATACCGCTCAGCCCTGATCAGGGCCGAGGAGACGGCTGCGAACCAGCACTACAAAAAGGCGAAGAATTTTCTGAAAGAACGAAAGCTTGACCAGGCGATAACCGAGCTTCAGCAGGCCATATATCTGAACCCGACCAATGCGGCTATTCAGGGTGCGCTCAGGTCCATCCTCGATATGAAACAGGCGGAAGAGCACTACCGCGCATCGCTTACCTTTATTGAGCTGGGACGGATAGGGGAGGCCATTAATGAACTGAACCAGGCGGTGGAACTCGATCCGGATAACACAAAATACACGGCTTCCCTTGAAAAGATCCGGAAAGAGAAGACCGAGGTTGAGCCCGAAGAAGCGCTCACCCTTGCTTCGGACAAACCGATTACCATGAACTTCAAGAACACGAACATCAAAGACGTCTTCGAGTTTCTGTCCAAACTGTCGGGCATCAACATCCTGTTCGATGATGAAGTGAAAGGCCAGCCGGTGACGGTTTTCGTCAAGGATGTGTCGTTCCAGTATGCCATGAACCTTCTGCTCTCGACGAACAAGCTTTTTATGAAGAAGGTCAGCGCCGACACAATCATTATCATCCCCAAGAATAAGGCGAAGAACGACCAGTATCAGGACCTGCTGGTCAGGACCTTCTACATCAACAACGCAAAGTCAAAGGAGATCGTCAACCTGCTCAAGACCATGCTCGATGTTAAAAAAGTATATGTGAACGAGGTGCTGAATTCGCTCACGATACGCGATACCCCTGAAAAACTGAAACTCGTGGAAAAGGTGATCGCGGCGAACGACCTCAAGGAGGCGGAGATCATTCTTGACGTCGAGATCCTTGAAATCGCACGGAGCAATTCGCTGAAATACGGGTGGAACTTCACGCCCGCCGGCCTGAGCACCAGTGTGACGGTCCAGAGCGCTACTCCTCCGACCAACGCCACCATACCGGCCGGCAGCATCGCCTTGAGCGACCTTAAAAATCTTTCGAAAGACAATGTATTTGTGACACTTCCCGGCCTGATCGTGAACCTGATCAAACAGGATTCCGACGCCCAAACCCTGGCGAACCCGCGGGTGCGCGTGCTGAATAATAAGAAAGCCACCTTCCATGTCGGTGAGAGAATACCGATACAGACCTCGATCGCGCAGACAACGGCCGTGGCAGGGTATCTGCCGGCGTCGACCTTTGACTACAAGGACGTGGGCATCAAACTCAACATCGAACCAACGGTCCATCTCAACAATACCGTTACGTTAAATTTGAAGCTGGAAATCAGCACCCTCGGCGACGCCCTGAATTTCGGCAATGGACAGGTCCAGTATAAGTTCGGCACCAGGACAACAGAGACCCTTATCAATCTGAGGGACGGAGAGACCGTGATCATCGGGGGGCTCATCAAGGATGAGGAGCGGAAGAGCAGGTTCAAGATCCCGGTCCTCGGAGACATCCCGATCCTGGGCAAGCTCTTCATGTCATCGGACGACGGAACGATCAAGACGGACATACTCATGTCTATCACGCCGAACATCGTTCGAGGTATGGAACTTCCGGACAAGGATTCCCAGGCGTTCTGGTCGGGAACGGAACAGGACTACGATACGAAACCGCTCTTCATCACGAGCGGCAAGAGCACCAAACCATCAGCCAAGCAGCTTGATAAATCGGCAGTGCTCGATACTCTGGCAAAGCGGGAAGTGGTGGCGCCTCCTGTATCCGGTGAGACGACAACACTGGTGCCGGCGCCGCCCGCGACAACGGGTCAGCCCCTTGCTGCGGCCACAGGCATAATAGAGATCAGGCCCGTTGAGGCTTCTGTCAGCATCGGCCAGGAGGCCCGGTTTGAATTGATCGCGGCAAACATGCAAAACCTGTACGGGGCGATCGTAACGCTTACCTACGACCCCACGGTCATTGAATTCAAGACGGCGAGCGAAGGCTCGATCCTTAAAAAAGACAACCAGCAGACCTCGTTCCTGTTTTCGAACAATATAAAGGCAGGACTCGTTGACATCTATATGACCCGTATAGGCGATGTGGGCGGCGTAAGCGGCTCCGGGAACCTGGGCACGCTTGTGTTCCAGGCTAAATCAGCCGGAACGAGCGCACTGGCCATAAAGAGCATGAAGCTGACAAATTTCAGCCGTGAGCAGATCAAGGCGGACAACAAAGGCGCAAAGCTGGTTGTGAAATAGACAGGCGACATTCCAATGCCTGTTCAATGATGAGTACCCGACCACGGACCCGCGCACGCTTGAAATTTGATCGATAAGATTTGGATTGTATCCCATGCAAAAGGGCATCACCCTTATTGAACTTCTGGTGGTCATCGCGATAGTCGGCATCCTTGCCTCCGCGGCAATGCCGTTTTCGCGCGTGGCCGTTCAGCGGACAAAGGAGATCGAGCTCAGGGGAAATCTCAGGCTCCTGCGCACGGCGATCGATGAATTTAAAAAGGACTGCGATTTAAAGAAGCTTTCGCAGCTTGAAGGCTACTGCAAGCCCGAACAATACAACTACCCGGAGACCCTTGAGCAGTTGACGGAACCGCTGAAACTTACCGGTGCAGCGTCCACCGTGAAAAGATATCTTCGCAGGGTACCCCGGGACCCCATGACAGCCCTCGAGGCGCCGGACAAGACGAACAACTGGGGGCTGCGCTCATACACCGACGATCCGGAATCTCACGATTGGGGCGGAGGAAATGTGTATGACGTTTATTCAAAAAGCGAAAAGGTTTCCCTGGACGGATCGAAATACATTACCTGGTGATTGATTGAGAAGACAGATGGCAGATGACAGCGGAATGATCACTGCAGGGAAAGTTCCCGGACGAGCGCGCGGGTTCACGCTCATCGAGCTCCTGATCGTGATGGCGATCATGGGGGTCCTTCTCTCCATTGCCGCGCCGAACCTGAAACAGTCTATTGTGAGGGCGAAGGAGTCCGTGCTCATGGAGGACCTGTTCCAGATCAGAGAGGCTATTGATCAGTATTATACCGACAATGGCAAGTATCCCGCGGCGCTCACCGACCTTATCAACACCCAGGATAAATCCAAAAGTTATTTGCGCGCCATTCCCAAAGATCCCATTACCAATGCCCCGGACTGGATCACGGTTGCGCTGGAAAGCAGCGGGGACAGCAGCGGGGACACCGGCATATTCGATATACACAGTGCGAGCCCGCTCATGGCATTGGACGGCACCGCCTACAATACTTGGTGAATTTTCACCAAACGCTGAAATTTCGTTTCAACATTACTGCATTCTTATCTTTTCTGCAGTCAATCCTCAATATCTCGATGCGACAATCTTGAATGTCAACATCAGTCCTGACTATACACTATGCACACACTTCTGTTGCAAAAAGCAGTGCTATAATATTTCGTAACGCACATTAAACTAATGTATTCCGGCAGTGTCCCAAAAAAAATCGTAAGCAGCGGCGTTCGAAGGGCACCGCAAAAATATTTGAATGATCATACTATAAAAGGAGGGCTTTAAAATGAATTATCGAAGGTATCTTGTCTGGTTGATGTTTTTACTGGCAATTATTACAACGCAGGCATGCATCAAAAGTTCTTCTTCGGATAGCGGCACCGGTACTATGGCGGTATCAATTACGGATGCACCCGGCGACTTCGATCATGTTTGGATCACGGTAAATGACATCTGGTTCCATACCAGTGATGCATCGGGACCGAATGAAGCCGGGTGGCTTAAATTTCCTCTTGCCTCGCCTATAACCGTTGACCTGATGACCCTGGCAAATGGAAATATGAAGTCGATCTGGGACAACATAACCCTGCCGGTCGGCGATTACCAGCAGATCAGGTTGGTCCTGGCGGATACCGACGATACGTTGACCGCTTCCGCGACATTAGCCGGACTGACATACAACAATGAGGTCGATGTTAATGCAAACTCGTATCCTCTCCACATACCCGATTGGCGGCACGGCATCAGGCTGGTAGGTCATTTCAACGTTACGAGCGGCGCGACTCTCAGGCTCGCCATCGACTTTGATGCAGGTGATGATGTGGTGGAATTCAGACAGGGAGCGGAATACATCCTGAAACCGCGGCTGACATACTTTGATCTTGATAATGTGGGCGCAATTATCGGCAAGCTCGATACAGGCGGGACCTTTACCACAACGCCGCGTTTCGTGATTAAAGCGGAAAATTTGAGTGATGATGGGACCTATCACGTTATCAGACGATGGACAGTGCCGGAGTCCGACGGTTCTTTTGTCCTCTATCCGGTCTCGGCAGCGACCACGACGACTTACGATGTTCTTGTGCGCGGATTGAATTACCAAACAATGATCATCAAGGGCGTCCCTGTGAGCAGGGGTACGACGCCGCTGTCTGGCGCGACAAACCTCGGGACCTTACTGGTATCAGCCGCGAGCACGACGGATTTTCTCTCGAGTGGGTCGGTAAACTCGCCGACCGGCGCATGGATGAGTTACTATCAAACATTGCCCGGCACCGGCGAAGTGCCCTACGAAATCCGGTTCAGACACTTCAACCCAATCACGGGTGATTTTACGGCTTATCCGCTCTCTCATATGCAGATTCTCTTGGGGACATATGGGACCACGACGATTTCATTTACTTCCGTCACTCCTCAGGAAGGTATTGGCGGCTTCAAGGCGGCAGCAGATGCAATTCTATACGACCGAAGCGGATATTCAGGTGTAATTACTGCCGTATCACCTACGGTCACGTTCGGCCCCCTCGCGGTGCAGTCGCCCTGGCAAGGAAATACTATAGCGGGTTCCATTGTGATGTCGAACTCCTTAAAGATGAACAATACGATGGACAATGGAGTGCTGTTTATAGTGCACGGCGGCATGATTGTCAATGCAATGTCGGTAGGTCAGTCGGCAGGCAATCAGATGGCCACAGGAGGCACTTACACGATGCCGAATATACCTGGCGGGACACCGGCGAAACCTCTCCCTATTGCGTTCTATGGCGTGGAGGCCATCGGATGGTCGACGGGAACAATGCCTGCTTCAATGCGGCATTACAAAGCGATAGCCATTCCGGCGATCGCCGATCTTCGTATTGGAGATGATACGAGTACTAATCTTGATATGTTGCCATTGTGGCCGTAGATAGGTGTTATGAACACAAAAAGGCCTTCCCGTTTATGGGAAGGCCTTTTTTTTGCGCTCCTGCCGCCTTGCCTTTCTGAAAAAAAGCTTGCAACAGCTCAATAAAATCAGTAATATAACGACGTGAAAAAATTCAGAGATTTCTTTAAAAAATATTTTATCACCGGTCTTCTGGTAATCATACCGATCTGGGCGACGTATTATGTGCTGTCGGGTCTTCTCGGAATCATTGACAACATGCTTGGCGACCTGCCAGGATATCTTTTGGGTTTGAAGTTTCCCGGCCTCGGGATCATCACGCTGATACTCTTCGTGCTTCTCGTTGGCATACTCTCCGCGAACTATATCGGCAAGAATATCGTTGAGTACGGTGAAACGTTCATGCAGCGGGTCCCCCTCGTGCGGGGTGTCTATTCCACGATGAAAAAGATCATGGATACTTTTTCCATGAAGCAAAGTTTTCACGGCGTCGCCCTGGTCGAGTACCCTCGCAAGGGGTGCTACAGCGTGGGGTTCATGACCGGTGAGGTCAGGGGGGAGTCCATGGGGTTCGCTGGAAGGTTCATCACGGTCTTTGTCCCCACAACCCCGAACCCCACTGCGGGCTTTTTGCTTATCCTCCCCGAAGCAGAGGTCAAACGCCTTGACATGACCGTTGAACAGGGCATGAAATTCATTGTGTCTATAGGGCTTGTGTCGCTGAGCGATATCCAGGCCGGAAGACTGAAACAATCGGAACTTGGGGAGTCCAGACTATGAAGCCAACGGTGGTCATTCTTGCCGCGGGCCTGGGCACGCGTATGAAGTCCGGCCTCGCAAAGGCGCTCCATCCGCTGGCAGGTCGTCCGCTCGTGCAGTATGTCCTGGAGGCCGCTGCGGGCGTGGGACCGGAAAAGATCCTTCTCGTGCTCGGACATCAGGCCGACAAGGTCCGGAGTGCGGTGAAAGAGTTTAGCCTCGAGATCGTGCTTCAAGCCGAGCAGCTTGGCACCGGTCACGCCGTTCAACAGGCAATGGGAACGATTTCCACGGGGACCGGGCCGGTTCTCATTCTCTGCGCTGATACGCCGCTGATCACCACCAAAACGCTGAAGGACCTCATCGAGCTTCATCAGAAGTCCCGTTCCGCGATAACGTTCATCACAACGACGCTGGACGACCCCTTTGGTTACGGCAGGGTGGTGCGCGGAAAAACCGGGGTCATGAGCGTGGTGGAGGAAAAGGACGCTACTGCGGCACAGAGGAAAATCCGCGAAGTGAACGCGGGCATATACTGCTTTGACCGGAAGTTCCTTCTAGCAGCCCTTACGCTCCTCGGCAAGAGCAACGCACAGAAGGAATACTATCTTCCCGACACCATAGAACTTGCGAAAAAGAAAAAACACCGTGTCTCGGCGTTTGTCTGCGGAGATCCGCATGAGATCATGGGTGTGAACTCCCGATATGATCTGAGCCGGGCCGAAGCGGTCGTCAAGCGCAGGATCAACCGGCAATGGATGCTCGAAGGCGTTACCATACTCGACCCGGAAACGGTCTTTGTCGGAAGCGAAGCGCGTCTGGGGCGTGATGTTGTTCTGTATCCCAACGTCAGGATCGAAGGTAGCACCAGGATCGGTTCAGCCTCAGTTATCTATCCCGGATCGAGGATCGTCAACAGTGTGATCGCGGAAAATGTCACGATAAAGGATTGTTCCGTGATCGAGGAAAGCGATATCGCGGTCGGCGCCGTCGTGGGGCCCTTCGCGCATTTACGGCCCGGCTCGGCGATCGGAGCGCGGGCCAAGATCGGGAACTTTGTCGAGGTAAAAAAATCGATCATCGGTGACGGCAGCAAGGCGAGCCACCTCTCCTATATCGGTGATGCGACCGTGGGCCGTGACGTGAACATCGGGGCGGGTGTCATCATTTGCAATTACGATGGATACGCTAAATATCCCACGGTGATCGAAGACAACGTGTTCGTGGGGAGCGATTCACAACTCGTGGCGCCGGTCAGGATAGGACGCGGCGCACTTGTCGCCGCCGGCTCGACGATCACCCGGGATGTCCCGGCTGACGCGCTCGCCATCAGTCGCGTGCCGCAGGACATCCGTGAAGGATTTGCAAACAGAAGAAGACGGCTGAAGCAGAGGAAACGTTAAAACCATTGTAAATTGTAAATTGAAGATTGGAAATTGGAAAATGCGATAATGAAGTTAAGCCTGGTTTTTCAATTTATAATTTCCAATCTACACTCTTCAATTTGAATTGGAGCGGAGCGAACCATGTGCGGCATTATCGGGTATATCGGAAAAGAACCGGCAGTCCCTATCCTGATCGAGGGTCTCAAGAAACTTGAGTACCGGGGGTATGACTCATCCGGCGTAGCCGTGCTTCAGGACGGCAAGATCGCAGTGCGAAGAGCGGTGGGCAAGCTTCAAAACCTTGAAACGCTGCTCCGGACCGAAACGCTGAGCGGCGGCATCGGGGTGGGCCATGTGCGCTGGGCCACGCACGGGAGGCCGTCCGAAGAGAACGCTCACCCGCATCGCGCGGGCCGCACCGTGGTGGTCCACAACGGCATAATCGAGAACTACCTGGCGCTAAAAAAGAATCTTGCGGCGCATGGGTGCGTCTTTTTGTCAGAGACGGACACTGAAGTGATAGCCCATCTTATCGACAGCATTGTCCAAAAGGGCCTGTCCCTGGAAGATGCGGTGCGCGAGGCGGCCCGGCATCTGGAAGGCGCCTATGCGATCGCGGTGATCGATGAGCGAAATCCCGACACCGTGGTCGGCGCACGAAAAGGCAGCCCCCTCGTGGTCGGGCTCGGCCAGGGAGAATTCTTTCTCGCCTCCGATATCCCTGCGATCCTGCACCGGACACGTGACGTCCTGTTCCTGAACGACGATGAGATGGCAATCCTGTCCCGTGAGGGAGTGAAGATCACCGATCTCAAAGGCGCGGAGGTCCAGCGCGAGATCACCCGCGTGATGTGGAACCCGGTCATGGCCGAGAAGGGCGGTTACCGCCACTTCATGCTCAAGGAGATCTACGAACAACCGCGCGCCATCATGGATACCATCCGGGGCAGATTTTCTCAGGAGACGGGAACCATTCATCTCGAAGAGATCGGCCTTGCGCACGAGCAGCTTCTCAGGGTAAAGAAGATGTTCATCGTTGCGTGCGGTACGTCATGGCATGCGGCGCTGGTTGGCAAGTATATGTTCGAGGAGCTCGCTTCCATCCCGACCGAGGTCGATATCGCCTCCGAATTCCGATACCGCAGCCCGCTGGTCGGCAAGGATGACCTGTTCATCGCCATCACCCAGTCCGGCGAGACTGCCGACACGCTCGCTGCCATGCGCGAGGCAAAGAAGCGCGGCGCCACCGTCATCACCATCTGCAATGTTGTTGGCTCTACCGCGAGCCGGGAGGCTGACGGTGTGGTCTATACCCATGCGGGGCCTGAGATAGGAGTGGCTTCGACCAAGGCCTTTACCGCCCAGCTCGCCGCGCTCTACCTCTTCGGACTCTTTTTCGCGTCGCTGCGCGGCAAACTGTCGGCCGATGAGATAAAACAGCGGCTCACTGATCTGGTGCACATTCCCTCGCTGGTGGAACGCTGTCTTGAAGGGGACGCCGAAATCGAGGGGATCGCGAAACACTACTTCAAGTCCAGCGACTTTCTCTATCTGGGACGGGGACCCAATTTTCCCGTGGCGCTCGAGGGAGCGCTCAAACTGAAGGAGATCTCATACATCCACGCGGAAGGTTATCCCGCGGGAGAAATGAAACACGGACCGATCGCGCTCATCGATGAAAACCTGCCCGTGGTGGTGCTCGCGGGCAAGAATGGCGTATACGAAAAGATCCTTTCGAATATCGAAGAGGTGAAGGCCAGGGGCGGGATCGTGATCGGGATCATAACCGAAGGTGACACGGAGATCATAAAGAAGATCAACCATTCGATACCGGTGCCGGCGACCAACCAGCTGCTCATGCCGATCCTTCTGTGCATACCGCTTCAACTCCTGGCGTATCACATCGCGGTGCTGCGCGGCGCGGATGTGGACCAGCCGAGGAACCTGGCGAAGAGCGTAACGGTGGAGTGAGGCTATTGCGGATTTCGGATTTCGAAATTCGGATTGTAAAAAATAAATCCGCAATCTGCAATCCGCAATCCGAAATGAATTAACCATGGATTATCTTGACAATTTGAATCCTCCCCAGCTCGAGGCGGTGCTGTATGGCGACGGGCCGCTGCTGATCCTTGCCGGCGCGGGGAGTGGAAAGACGCGGGTGATCACGTGCCGGATCGCCCACCTGATCCGCGAACGGGGCGTTGACGCGGGAAATATCCTCGCGGTCACGTTCACGAACAAGGCTGCCAACGAGATGAGGGAGCGGGTGGAGCGGATGCTCGATGTCCCGCTTAACCGGCTCTGGATCAGTACGTTCCATTCGGCCTGTGTCAGGATCCTGCGGCTGCACATCGACAAACTGGGATACAAGCGGTCATTCGTGATCTACGATGAGACCGACCGCTCGTCCCTGCTCAAGGCCTGCATGGCGGACCTGAGGATCGACACGGAACAGTACCAGCCGCGGGCGATCGGAGCACGCATCAGCGCCCTCAAGAACAACCTGACCGATGCGGAGCAATACGAGAAAGCGAACGCCCGTTTCGGGTTTGAGGAGGCCGTTTCCAGGACCTACACGCTGTATCAGGAGCAGCTCAAAAAATCAAACGGCCTTGATTTCGACGACCTGCTCATGCTGAGCGTAAAGCTTTTTGAACAGCATCAGGAAGTGCTCGGCTACTATCAAGGTCTGTTCCACCATATCCTGATCGATGAATATCAGGATACGAACCACGCCCAGTACCGGCTCGTTCGGCTGCTGACGATGCAGCGAAAGAACCTTTGCGTCGTGGGGGACGACGACCAGAGCATTTACAAGTTCCGCGGCGCTGATATCGCGAATATCCTGAATTTCGAAAAGGATTATCCGGCCGCGAAGGTCATCAAGCTCGAACAGAACTACCGCTCCACCCGGAACATCCTTGGCGCGGCAGGCGCGGTGGTTGCGCGAAACCTCGGCAGGAAACCCAAGGAGCTCTGGACCCGGAAGCCGGGCGGCGATAAGATAATCTGCTACAAGGCAATTGACGAGAAGGACGAGGCCCGTTTCATCTGCCGGACCATCCAGCAGGAGGTGGACGAAGGCAGGAGCCTGCGCCAGATCGCGGTGCTGTATCGCACGAACGCCCAGTCACGCGCCCTCGAAGACGCGTTGCGCAACTGGGGCACGCCGTACCGCATCTTCGGCGGCCTCCGTTTCTACGACCGCAAAGAGATCAAGGACATCATGGCCTATCTGCGGGTGCTGCAGAATCCCGCGGACGTCGTCAGCCTTCGCAGGATAATCAATGTCCCTGCGCGCGGCATCGGTGATACCACGGTGGACAAACTGGAGCGCGCGGCAGCAGCAGCCGGGGTGTCGCTGTATCAGGCCGCACAGGATGCGGATGCGACTGCTGCCACTCCGGCGGCGAAGAAAAAGCTCCGGGAGTTCATCGGCATGATGGACCGGATGCGCGATGATCTCGGAACGATGACGCTCACGGAGCTGGTCCGGAGGATCATTCTCGAAGCCGGCTATGACGCGGCACTCGAGCAGGAGAAGACCATTGAATCCCGCATCAGGCTCGAGAACCTGAACGAGCTCATGACCGCAACCGAGGACTTTCAGGAACAGAATCACGATGCATCGTTGCCCGCTTTCCTGGACCAGGTAGCGCTCATCACCGATCTTGAACAGCAGACCACGGGTGATGGCAAACGTCAAAATACGGATACGGTGACGCTCATGACCCTGCATAATGCCAAGGGTCTTGAGTTCGCGCTGGTCTTCCTGGCAGGTATGGAAGAGGGGCTGTTCCCTCATTCCCGGTCAGCCGAGAGCGAGGAAGAGCTTGAAGAAGAACGCCGGCTCTGCTACGTCGGCATCACCCGGGCCAAGGAACGATTGATCCTCACTCACGCCGTGGAGCGCAGGCTTTACGGTTACCCGCAGGCCAATCTCGTTTCGCGCTTCATACGGGAGATCCCGGGCGAGGCCATGGACTTTGCGGGTAGTGAACGGTCAATGCCCTATGTATCTCGGGAACGTATTCCATGGAGTACATCAGTGTACGGCACTGCTTCGGTTGCACACGAGGCTGCCCCGCGGTTTCCCCTGCCGTCGAAATCAGGTCTCGACAGCCCGTACTACAAGGGGGCGGTGGTAAAGCATGCCAAGTTCGGGCTCGGCACAGTACAACGTTCTGAGGGAGAGGGAGACGACCTGAAGATCAGCGTGAGCTTTCCCGGGTATGGGGTAAAGACTCTTTCCGTGAAGTTCGCGAAACTGGAAGTAGTTTAAATGCAGGAGTCAGGAGACAGAAGTCAGTAGTCAGGAGCGACGAATGAATATATCGAAACAGGAAGTCGAACACGTGGCGAAGCTTGCCCGGCTGGAGCTATCGGAGCAGGAAAAAGAGAAACTCACTGATCAGCTCTCGAACATCCTTACCTATGTAGAGAAACTGAACGAGCTTGATACCAGGGGTGTTGAACCCACGTCTCATGTTCTTGATATCAGCAACGTCATGCGCGACGATGTAGCAGGAGAGAGCCTGACCCAGGAAAGGGCGCTGGCTAATGCCCCGGAAAAAGCTGCAGGTCACTACAAAGTTCCGAAGATTATTGAATAGCGTGTCGCGCAAGAAGGTGTTAGGAGTCAGAAGCCAGGAGACGGGAGTCAAGAGTGGGAAGTAAAATAATCATTCTGACACCTGGACCCCTGACCCTGTGATTCAAAGGAGAGCCATGTTCAGATTGATGCTTCGTTCAAAGATACACCGCGCGACCGTGACGGACGCGAACCTTGAGTACGAAGGCAGCCTGACCGTCGACCCCGTTCTTCTCGAGGCCGCTGACATGCTTCCCTACGAGCAGGTGCGCGTTTCGAACCTCAATAATGGAGAACGGTTCGAGACATATCTCATCCCGGGCAAGCGCGGGTCGGGAGATATGTGTCTGAACGGGCCGACGGCGCGGAAGGGCGCGAAGGGAGACAAGATCATTGTCTTCTGTTACGAATATTATAACGAACAGGAGCTCAAGGCCTTCAAGCCGAATATTGTGTCGGTGGATGAACGGAACAGCATCGTTTCCGTCGGCCACACCATTCAGGTCAAGGAGTAGGCATGGAGTTATTTAATCTCACCATTCACGAACTGCAGGACATGCTGAAGAAGGGCGATACCACTGCCCGGGCAGTGAACGAGTCCGTGCTGGACAGGATACAGTCGGTTGACGACAGGGTCAAGGCATTCATCTCCGTGACCGGGCGTGAGATAGCCCTGGACGCGGCCGCTGAGGCTGACAAACGGAGAAAAACGGGCGATGCCTCAACGCTTCTCGGCATTCCTCTTGCGGTCAAGGACAATATGTGCACCGAGGGCATCAAGACCACCTGTGCTTCGAAGATTCTTGCCAACTTCATACCGCCTTATGACGCGACCGTGGTCCAAAAGCTGAAGCAGGCCGGTTCCGTGATCTGCGGCAAACCGAACATGGATGAATTTGCAATGGGGTCTTCGACCGAGAACTCCGGGTTTTTCATTACCCGGAATCCCTGGGACCTTGAATGCATTCCTGGCGGCTCGAGCGGAGGGTCTGCCGCCGCGGTGGCAGCGGGTGAGTGTATAGCTGCGCTCGGTTCGGACACCGGCGGCTCGATCCGCCAACCGGCCGCGTGCTGCGGCGTCGTGGGGCTCAAACCTACCTACGGGAGGGTGTCCCGGTACGGCCTTGTGGCGTTCGCGTCATCGCTCGACCAGATCGGCCCCATCACCAAAGACGTGACGGATGCGGCGATCCTCATGAACGTCATCGCCGGCCATGATCCCAAAGACTCCACCTCCGCGAACATCGCGGTGCCGGATTTTACCGCGTCGCTCAAAAAGGATGTCAAGGGCATGAAGGTCGGCATCCCCCGGGAATATTTCATCGAGGGCATGGACCCTGATGTGGACAAGGCAGTGCGGGATGCGGTAAAGACACTGGAAGGACTCGGCGCCACGGTCAGGGAGGTCACGCTTCCGCATACCGCGTATGCCGTGGCTACCTATTATATCCTCGCGACATCCGAGGCAAGCTCGAACCTTGCGCGCTACGACGGCGTTAAGTACGGGGTCCGCGCTGAAGGCGCAAAGGACCTCCTCGACATGTACATGAAGTCGCGCAGCCAGGGGTTCGGACCGGAGGTCAAACGCAGGATCATGCTCGGCACCTACGCGCTTTCAGCCGGCTATTATGATGCCTATTATAAGAAAGGCCAGCAGGCGCGGACGCTCATCAAGCGAGATTTCGATGATGCGTTCAAGTCCGTCGACATCATTGCCACGCCCACGGCGCCGACCGCCGCGTTCAAGATCGGAGAGAAATCGGCTGATCCGCTCCAGATGTATCTGTCGGACATCTTCACGATCAGCGTGAACCTGGCCGGCATACCGGGGATCTCGATTCCCTGCGGGTTCACGAAGAACAGTCTCCCGATCGGCCTCCAGCTTCTCGGGAGGCATTTCGATGAAGAGTCCATCCTGCATGCGTCATTCGCGTATGAACAGGCGACGGAGTGGCACAGGCAAAGGGCGAAACTTTGATTTTTACCACAGAGACACTGAGGACACAGAGTAATACAGAGGGGCAGCAGGTGGGAATATCAAAGGATGTTTTTCCTCAGTGTCTCCGTGCCTCCATGGTGGAATTTTCTGAAAGGATGTTGCCATGAAATACGAGGCGGTCATCGGTCTGGAAGTGCATGCCCAGCTCCAGACCAATACAAAAATATTCTGCGGATGCGAGACAAAATTCGGCGAGGATGCGAACACAAGGACGTGTCCTGTCTGCATCGGCATGCCCGGCGTACTGCCGGTGTTGAACAGGAAGGCCGTTGAGTATGCGGTCAAAACCGGCCTTGCCACGCACAGCACCATCAGCACGTTCAGCCGGTTTGCGCGCAAGAACTACTTCTACCCCGACCTTCCCAAGGGCTACCAGATATCCCAGTACGAATTGCCGATCTGTGAGCACGGGTACGTTGAGATCATTGTTGACGGCGCGGTCAAGCGCATCGGGCTTACGCGCATCCATCTCGAAGAGGATGCCGGAAAAAATCTTCATCAGGCCGAGAGCGGGGCGAGTCTTGTGGACCTGAACCGCGCGGGCACACCGCTGATGGAGATCGTGTCCGAACCGGACATCCGGACGCCGGCAGAAGCGTCCGAGTATCTTCAAAAGCTCCGCGCGATCCTGCGCTATATCGAGGTCTCGGACGCCGATATGGAGAAGGGGAACTTCCGATGCGATGCCAACGTCTCGATCCGTCCGGTTGGTGCAAAGGAATTCGGCACCCGGGCGGAGATCAAGAATGTGAACTCCTTCAAATTCGTACAGAAGGCTATCGAATACGAGATCAAGCGCCAGGCGCAGATCCTCGACGAAGGCGGACGGGTGGTGCAGGAGACCCGGCTCTTCGACTCGAACAAGGGGGTCACCTTCTCGATGCGGAGCAAGGAGGAGGCACACGATTACCGTTATTTCCCGGAGCCCGATCTCGTGCCGGTGGTTGTGTCCAAGGACACGATCGAAACCATACGTAAAACCATTCCCGAGCTTCCGGATGCAAAGCGCGAGCGGTTCGCGAAGGACTACGGTTTGCCGGCATATGACGCCGACATGATGACCCAGAGCAGGGCCCTTGCATCGTATTTCGAAGAAGCGGTGAAGCTGACCGGCCAGCCCAAGATCGTCTCGAACTGGATGATGGGGGAGCTCATGCGGCTTCTCAATGCCGACAATAAAGAGATCGAGGAGAGCCCCGTCAAACCCGACCGGCTTGCGGGTATGATCAAGATGATCGAGGGTGGTGTGATCAGCATCAAGATCGCCAAGACCGTTTTCGAGGAGATGTATACGAGTGGCAAGGACGCGGAAACCATCGTTAAGGAGCAGGGGCTGGTGCAGGTCTCGGACATCGGCGCCATCGATACGATCATTGACGAGGTGATCAAAGCGAACCCCGGGCAGCACGCAGACTACAAGGCAGGCAAGGAGAAGCTTTTCACCTTTTTCGTGGGGCAGGTAATGAAGGCAAGCAAGGGCAAGGCAAACCCAGATATGGTAAATCAGCTGCTGAAGAAGAAACTGAGTGAATAAAGAGATGCGAAAGAAGATGATCTCGTAAAAGTCATAATCTACCGCGTAGACGTGGACATACGGAGAAAATGCTTTTTTTGAAACAGTAAGGATTTTCTCTGCGCCCTCTGTGTCTCTGTGGTTACATTCGATTTTTTGCGAGTCTATCAAAGATAAGTTCAAAATAAAAAATGTGCAAGGGGGATTTAAGATGCTTGAATCAATTCACAAACACATGAGCTGGATCATGTGGGCAATCGTGGTTCTGATCACCGTGACCTTTCTTTTCTTCGGGATCTATCCGTCCAGTGTCAGCGGCAGGTCGGTGGCAAAGGTGGGCGGGGAGGTGATTACGTTCGACGAGTATAACCGGGTGTATCGGACCATGTACGATAATTACAAGCAGGTGCTCAAGGACGCGTTCAGCGAGTCATTTGCTAAAAGTCTGAAGGCACAGGCCCTGCAGGAACTGATCGCGGGAAAACTGCTGGTTCAGGAGGCCGACCGCATTGGTCTGCGGGTCAGCGATGAGGAGCTTCAAGCCACGATCATGAAGACGCCTGCTTTTGCCGGCAGGGACGGCAGGTTCGATAAGCAGATGTATGAGCGCGTCCTCGATCAGATCAATATGAAGCCGGCCGCATTTGAGGCCAACCAGCGGGAGTTTTTGCTCAGGCAGAAACTGGAACAGATCGTGAAAGATGGTGTCGTGGTAACCGATGCTGAAGTGGCTGCTTCCTACATGCAGAAAAATCCCAAGGCAAAATCCGGAGACTTCGAGAAAAACAAAGAAACATTCAAACAGACGGTCCTCGCGGAAAAGCAAAGGGATGCGATAACTGCGTATCTCAGGGGGATTCAGAGCAGGACGAAAGTCAACATCGACGAAAAGGCGATTGCATTGTAACAAACGGCATTTTGAGGAGATCGGAGGGTTGGATGGCTGGAGGGCCGTGAACGTCTTCTAAACGTCTAACCCTCTATCCCTCTATTCCACTGACATGCTGATCATCCCCCCGATCAGATGTTCGAATTCCATTCCAGATCTCCTGTCACTTCCCATTGAATGAAACTTCTGATCTTCAGCAGGGCGTCTTCCGGGACGTCGACAAAACGCAGACCCATGCCCGGTTCGCACTCGAACTGGGTGCCGAGTGGCAGGGCCCGGACCACCTCCGCCGATAATTCCATTGTATCGGCGTCATGGGGGAGTGTAAACTTGACATGAATGAGCGAGCCTTCCTGAAGCGGTTGCAGGGTACGAAGATACATCCCGCTTTCCGACATATTCACGCTGGCCAGCACCTTTTCAGGCGTTCCTTCCGTTATTTCCACGTGCACGCGCATCTTGACGGTGACGCGCGGCGTAGTCCTCGGCTGTCCGCTGAGACGCGCCATCACCCCGTACATGATCGCCAGGTCCAGCGGTTTCGTCAGGACGGCCGAACAGCCCCGATCCAGCAGCTTCTGGTTGATCCCCGGATTATCATCGGTTATAAAAACGACCAGCGGCAGTTCCTTGAGTTTGGGGTCGGACCTGAGCAGGGCAATGGCGGTATATAATGCAGGCTCTGCCACGTCTCCGTCAAAAAGGATGAGAGAAAAAGACTCCTTCCGGGCAAGGCGGATCCCCTCATCCGGGGTCGCGGCAAGGACGGGGGAGAACCAGATCCGGTTCATGAGAATGCCCAAATACATCTGACCCGCAGCAGTATGGCAGATTATGAGGACCTGTTTTTTTTCAGACATGAAACTGCTCCCTTCCGCACACGGAGAATTACCCTAGATTAAAGCATGGATGGATACTGATGTCAACCTTTCAAATCAGCAAGTTCCGACAAAAGCAGGATGAGGCTGCGGCAGCCCTTCTTCCAATCAGAGATCAGCAGGCTTTCGTTTTCTGAATGGGCCGCGGAGAAGGGATCGCCGACGCCGA